>Ga0180732_1000048_pt1 | contig 133692 bp, 124 predicted proteins | sample KR11_01MetaG_FD_148674 | JGI IMG/M metagenome (GOLD analysis project Ga0180732, IMG submission 148674) | Groundwater microbial communities from the Olkiluoto Island deep subsurface site, Finland - KR11_0.1 MetaG | ecosystem: Environmental > Aquatic > Deep subsurface > Groundwater | place... | reverse complement strand
CAAAGCCATTGAACAAGCCAAAGAAATGGGCTTTTTGGGCAAGAACATCTTCGGTACTGATTTTAACCTGGAGCTGCATGTACATGCAGGCGCAGGTGCTTATATCTGCGGTGAAGAAACTGCCCTGATCGAATCCATCGAAGGCAAACGCGGAGAACCTCGTCCACGTCCGCCTTATCCGACCACTAATGGCTTGTGGGCTAAACCCACCCTGGTAAATAATGTCGAAACCATGGCCAATGTTGCACCAATTTTGCGAAACGGTGCTGATTGGTATCGCAGCTTCGGACCAAAAAACAGCCCGGGCACCAAAGTTTACACCATCCTGGGAAACCTGAATGTTACCGGATTGATCGAAGTGCCCATGGGCATTACGCTGCGAGAAGTTATTGCAATTTATGGCAAAGGAATGAAGAACGACAAGACCTTTAAACTGGCTCAAACCGGTGGTTCATCGGGATCAATCGTGCCTGCGATTTTGCAAGACACCCCCATGGACTTTGACTCTTTCAGCAATGCAGGTGTGGCATTAGGCTCAGGCGCTTTATTGATCTGCGACGAAGACACCTGTGTGGTTGACCTTGCGAAAACGTTGTTGAATTTTTTCCGCAAAGAGTCATGTGGTAAATGCAACCCCTGCCGCATCGGCAATCAAAGGGCTTTTGAAATATTAACCAACATTTCTGAAGGAACAGGCACATTGAATGACCTGACCGACCTGATGAATTTAAGCGATAACCTTTACCAGTTATCCAATTGCGGCCTTGGTCAAACCGCGGGTGCACCGATCCGTGATATTTTGAATCATTATCGCGCAGAGGTAGAAGCCCATATTCGATTGAAAGTATGCCCAACGGGTATCTGCCCGATGAGCGGTAAGAAGATTTAGAATTTTTGCATTTTGACAGGAGCATAATAATAATGGCGACGATTACAATCAACGGCAATAAACTGGAAGTCCCCGATGGGATGACTGTTTTACGAGCTGCTCAGGCCAACGGAATTGAAATTCCCACCCTGTGTGATCACCCCCATCTGACCCCTTACGGCGGCTGCCGTTTGTGCCTGGTCGAGGTGGAAGGTGCCCGCACCTTACAGCCGTCTTGCACCTTGCCCGTGAGCAACAACATGGTGGTCAAGACCGATACAAAGAAGGTGCTTGATGCACGTAAATTTGTTCTTACCCTGATCTTTAGCGAACGCAACCATTTCTGCCCGTATTGCCAGGTCAGCGGAGGAGATTGCGAACTGCAGAACGCAGCTTACAACGAGGGAATGACCCATTGGCCGCTCTCTCCAAACTACACAACCTTCCCCATGGATGCATCACATCCGTACATCATCATGGAAGCCAACCGCTGCATCCTTTGCCGCCGCTGCGTCCGAGCTTGTGGAGATTTGGTCGGCAATTACACTTTGGGCTTCGAAGAACGAGGCGCCAACAGCATCCTCGTTGCGGATACCGGTGTTCCTCTGGGTGAAAGTACCTGCATCTCTTGCGGTGCTTGTGTGCAAGTTTGCCCCACTGGCGCTTTGATTGACCGCTGGAGCGCTTATCGCGGCCGCGAAACACAGGTGGATGTTACCAATACGGTCTGTGTTGCGTGCTCTGTTGGCTGTAAAGTCAACGTGCTGACTCGCAACAACAGCCTCGTCCGCATCGAAGGCGATTGGGAAGGCGCAGTCAATGAAGGGCTGCTGTGCGAATTCGGTCGTTTCGATCCTATGAAAGTAGATTGCGAACGCATCGCCACACCTATGATCCGCAAGAACGGCGCACTTAAAGCCGCCACCTGGGATGAAGCCCTAAGCACTATTGCATCCCAATTGAAACCCCTTTCTGGTAAATCCGCTGATGGTGTTGCTGCTTTGATTTCTACCCGCCAGCCCATAGAAGCCATATCTCTATTCAAAGAACTCTTTGCTGACCAATTAGGCAGTGGCATGGTAACCACAACAGAAGAAGGCGAATTTACTGCTGATAGTGCGGTATATGCTGATATGGTTAATAAAGCTTTCGAAACCGATCTTAAAGCCTTGCAGGTTGCCGGAGCAGTCATGGTTGTGGATGCCGACCTCGTGAAAGATCACCAGGTTGCTGGTTTCTTCATCAAACGTAAACTTTCTGCCGGTACCAACCTGCTGGTAGTTGATAAAAAAGAGAATGGTTTGAATCCATTTGCCAACAAAGTTCTCAAAGCAGGCAAGGGATCAAATGCAGAGATTTTCAAGGGCTTAATCGCCGCAGTCGTCAAATTAGGACTTGCCAAAGGCAAGACCGCCATCAAAGCCGCCGATTTGGATGGTTTTGCTGCCGCCACCGGTTTGAAAACAGATGATTACCTTGATGCAGCTTTCGTTCTTACCTCCGCCGAAAAACCCGTTTTCGTTTATGAGAACGGAACAGACCTGGCAGTGTTAAAGGAATTAGCTGATGTTGTTGAAGGCGAATTACTCAGCCTCAAAGGTGGATCGAACAGCCTGGCAGCCTCACAACTACACCTCGATAAAACCTTCAAGATCAATGGTCATAAAGCAGCTTTCTTTGCAATTGGCGATGGTGAGGCTTCACAGAAATCCGTCAAGGAATTTGAAAAAGCACCCTTCAAGGTTGTTTTGGCGACTTATGCATCTGCCCTGACCGGTGTTGCTGACGTCGTTTTGCCCTCAACCAATTGGTTGGAACAAGAAGGCCACTATATTAACCTTGAAGGCAAAACACAATGGGCAAAAATAGCCATTACCCCGGCTGAAGAAACTTGGACTACGGTCCAGACGTTGAACGCTTTAGCAGAAAAGCTTGGCGTCAAATTAACCGCTGATTGGACGAAAGAGATGCATGAACGTGTCTCTGTCGTTGAAATCTCATAATAAGCAAGAGAAGGAGAGATTATGGCTAAACCAAAAGTCTCATCAGATTGGCTGGCAGGCTGTGCTGGCTGCCACATGTCCTTATTGGATATGGACGAACGAATTGTGGATGTCATCAACCTGGTCGATCTGCGTTCCACCCCGATTACAGACCTTAAACACCCAGATGAAAGTGGTGTGGATGTTGGCATTCTTGAAGGCGGCATTAACAACTCCTATAACGAAGAAGTCGCAGTCAATATGCGCTCTCACTGCAAAATTCTTGTCGCTTTTGGCGATTGTGCCGTGTTTGGCGGTGTTCCTGCCATGCGCAATTTTTTCACCATTGAAGAAACACTGCGCCGCGCCTACATCGAAACTGAAAGCACTGATGAAAGTGGACATATTCCCAACGACCCTGAGTTGGCAGTGCCAATGAAGGTTCATGCCATTCAAGATTTTGTTAAAGTGGATGTGTTCCTTCCAGGTTGCCCCCCGAGTGCAGATGCGATTTTCCATGTCTTGAGTGAACTCGGTCAGGGTAGAATCCCTGAACTCAAGGGCGACACCCTGCACTGGAATTAGATGAGGAGTCATTAAATGGTAGCTCAAAAAATAACGATTGAACCCGTAACCCGGATCGAAGGCCACGCAAAAGTCACCATTCGTATGAATGCAGGCGGTAAAGTAGATCATGCCTATCTGCATGTTAACGAATTCCGCGGTTTTGAAAAATTCTGCGAAGGCCGCATGGTCTTTGAAATGCCCCTCATCACACCGCGTATTTGCGGCATCTGCCCTGTCAGCCACCATTTGGCTGCAGCCAAAGCTGGCGATGATATCTTGGGTGCCCCACCTCCGCGCCCTGCCAATCTTTTGCGCGAATTAATGCACATGGGTCAGATCGTTCAAAGTCACGGCATGCATTTCTTCGAACTTGCCGGACCCGATTTATTACTTGGATTTGATTCTGATCCTGCCCTTCGCAACGTTGTTGGACTTTTACAAGCAAATCCTGATTTGACTGTGAAAGCCGTTCAACTTCGAAAATGGGGACAAGAAATCATCCGAATTCTTGGTGGACGCCGTATTCACCCCAACTTCGCCGTCCCAGGTGGTGTCAACAAAGCCCTCACTCAAGACGAACGTGATACCATTCTTGCCGGATATGATGATGCTTTAGCTACAACCATGGCAGCCATCGGCATCATGCAAGGCTGGGCTGAAGCCAACATGGAAGATATTAAGAAATTTGGTGTCTTCTCAACTGGTTATCTCGGCCTGGTGAAAGGCGGTAATACACTTGAATTGTATGATGGCGATATTCGGCTGACCAGCTCAACCGGCAAGGAACTCGAAAAATTTGATCCGCGCAATTATCTGGATTACATTTCTGAGCATGTCGAAAACTGGTCATACTTGAAATTCCCTTATTACAAGAAACTCGGTTATCCCGGTGGTGTCTATCGCGTTGGTCCGCTCGGCCGATTGAATAATTCAGATCGAATGGCCACTCCGCTTGCAGATGCAGAACTCAAGAAATTTAAACAGTTAAACGATGGTAAACCCGTTGAGAACACCTTGCATTATCACACGGCACGTTTGATTGAGACAGTTTACGCGATTGAGAATGTAAAAGTCTTGCTGCAAGATGCTGATATCCTGAGCAACGATATTCTCAATACCTGCCGCGACCCGAAACCCTCCGGTGTGGGTGTGATTGAAGCCCCTCGAGGCACCCTCATCCATCACTATTGGATGAACCAGAACCAACAGATTGAAAGAGTCAACTTGATCGTCTCAACCGGTCACAATAACTGGGCCATGAGTGAAGCTGTTGACAGCGTTGCCAAAACCTATATTCCTGATGCCGAACATGTTACTGAAGGCATGTTGAACCGGGTTGAAGCCGCCATCCGTGCCCATGATCCCTGCCTCTCTTGCTCAACACATGCAGTGGGTCAAATGCCCATCATACTGGAAGTTCGAGATTCAACAGACCAATTGGTCAAGACCATTACCAGGGATTAGCAGAAGTCGGAAGAAAAAAAATTAACGCGATGCTGCAGAAAACCTGCACATCGCGTTTTTCTAAAAGGTAAATTTTGAAAACACTTATCTATGGTTATGGAAATCCAGATCGACAAGACGACGGCGTTGCCTGGCATGTGCTGCATGAAATCATGAAGCATTACGGTTTGCCAGTGTCTGACGATTTGGATGTTGACTTCCACGATGAAGAGCGTCAAATGGTTTATGATTTTCAGCTTCAACTCACACCTGAAATCGCAGATGATCTGGATGTTTATGACAGGGTTTGTTTTATTGATGCACACACGGGGGCTGTTCCCGAAGAAATCCATTTGGAGAAAGTAACTGCTAATTTTCAAAAATCGCCCCTCACGCATCATCTCACGGCTGCCTCTTTGCTTTCGATTGCAGACACCCTGCATCATAAAGTACCAGAAACAATCCTCGTTTCGGTCAGAGGTTACGAATTTGGTTTTGCACAATCTTTATCTGCTGCCACATCTTCCTTGACCAGACAGGCCGCTGATATTATTATCAAATGGCTTGAAGAAGAACACTGCATCAAATCTGGGGATACTAATGGATTCACAAATAAAACATGATGCGTTAACCCCCGAGGAAATGGTTGATAAAGCTGGAAGCATAGCCATTAATAAAGCAGCTTTACCCATTCTAAACTTGCTACCACTATCATTTTTGGGTGGTACATATATCGCTTTTGGGGCTGTTTTTGCATCAGTAATCGCCACTGGCATGCCTGATGTGTGGCCTTATGGGATTATCAAACTGCTGCAAGGGTTAGGTTTCTCTATGGGTTTGATACTGGTCGTTATTGGTGGTGGTGAACTTTTTACCGGTAACATGTTAATGGTGATTGCATTGACTCAAAAAAAGATTGGCCTGTTGAGATTGATTCATAACTGGTTGATCGTATATATAGGCAATTTTATCGGTTCAGTTGCTGTCGTTTTGATGATTTTTTTTAGCAAATCATACCTGGCTTCAAAAGGTGCCCTGGGGATTTTAATGGTATTTACTGCGATTGCGAAAGTACAATTTGATTTCAGTGAAGCGCTTCTGCTGGGAATAATGTGCAATATAATGGTCTGCCTTGCGATCTGGCTCACATACAGCGGCCGAACAACCACTGATAAGATTCTTGCAATAATTTTCCCCATTACCTTTTTTATTGCAGCAGGTTTTGAACACAGTGTGGCGAATATGTTCATCATACCGATGGGACTTTTGTTAAAAACATTTGACCCCCTATTTGTTTCGTCTATGACACTTGATCTTACCCAATTAACCTGGCCCTCATTTTTCTTGCGTAATCTATTGCCGGTAACTCTGGGAAATATTATTGGGGGTAGCTTTTTTGTAGGCATTCTTTACTTGTGGTCCTACCGAAAAAATAAAAGTGTTAGTTAACTAAAAGAGTCATATTATTGATGACAGGCTACTCTTTGGTGTATGACGGAAAACACTTTCGGGGTTATGAAGTTGATGTTATCTTTGATTGAGAAGGATATTGTTCAGACAGGTTAATAATGTTTACTAATCCAGCGAACATCGAAGCACTAAAAATCATTCCGCTATTTCTGGATTTCAACTCTGAACAGTTGAAAAAAATCAGCGAAATATCGGATGTGATAGAACTTGACCCGGGGGATACACCTATCCTTGAAGGGGCTCAACTCGATTATTTGTATGTCTTGATGGATGGTGAAATCAAGGTTGAAGTTTATATCCCCACCCGAGGACAACTAGAAACTGCTCGCCTGGGTCCACTGGATATTCTAGGTTGGTCCTCAATGACGCCGGTGGTAAGACAGCGCACCGGAACCACCACCGCCTTGACCCACTGCAAACTTATTCGCATTCATGGCAAACAGCTCTATACAATGTGCGAAGAAGACCATGATATTGGCTATTTTATATTCAGACGCATCGCCAATGTCGCTGCGCGCAGTTGGTTGACCACCCGTTTGCAATTCATGAATATTGTTATTGAAGAAAGTAAAGCGATTTCTAAATAAGCTTTTACCGTTAGTTTCAAATCACCCCAATTCAGTCAGATTAAGAGTATAATTTCAACATTATGCACGAATTATCAGTCACCGAGAGCCTGCTGAACCTGGCTCTCTCTCATGCCAACCAGGCAAATGCCACAAAAGTAACTGCCATCAACATTGTGGTGGGCAGATTATCAAGTATAGTGGATGATTCAGTCCAGTTTTATTGGGATTTTGTAGCAGAAGACAGCATTTGCGCAGGTGCGAAACTCAATTTTGACCGCCGCCCTGCTGTGCTGCACTGTGCGGATTGTTCCACAGATTACACCATTGAACATGATCTAACCCCCTGTCCGAAATGCGGGGGCATGCGCACCACCATAATCAGCGGCGAGGAGTTTTTCCTCGACAGCATTGAAATTGAAAAAGAAGCGGAGAAAATCTCATGAGTGCCATCAGGGTGCCTGTGGTGGAAAAGATCTTCAGTACTAATGACAAAATTGCCAACCAGAACCGCCAAAATTTAACCAATAAAAAGGTTTTAGCCATCAATTTAATGGCTTCACCCGGCGCTGGTAAAACCAGCTTTATTCTGGCAACCATCAAACGCCTGAAAGACCAGTTCCGCATTGGCGTCATCGAAGGGGATACGGCGCCGGTCACTATTGACGCAGACAAGATCATTTCTGCTGGCATGCCGGCTGTTCAGATTAACACTGGCGGCGACTGCCATCTGGATGCTTCGATGATGGGTGACGGACTTTCCGCGCTGCCGCTGGATGAACTTGATCTTGTCATTGTTGAAAATGTTGGCAACCTGATCTGCCCCGCAGCCTGGGATCTGGGTACACATTTCAACCTGCTCGTGGCCAGTGTGCCCGAAGGCGACGATAAACCTTATAAATATCCCAACATCTACCGCGGACTTGAGATTCTGATCATTAACAAGGTTGATCTTCAGCCTTACGTGGAATTCAAAATGGATTACTTCCGCCAGGGTGTTGAAATGCTCAACCCGGGGCTGATCACGTTTCCAGTTTCTTGCCGCACCGATGAAGGCATGGACGCCTGGATTGACTGGCTTTCACAAAAGATTATTGATTTCAAGAAGAACGCATGAACAATGCATCAGCCGGGTTAAAAATCAGCGTCACCGGCATTGTACAGGGCGTTGGCTTCAGACCCTTTGTATTTGCCACTGCCACCCGCTTGCAGCTCACTGGCAGCGTATGGAACAGCTCAAAAGGGGTTGAAATCGAGTTGTTCGGACACCAGCATCAACTTGATCAATTTTTGACCGATCTCAAGACGCAGCTTCCGATTTTGGCACGGATAGACCATATCGAAACCAACACGATCCCACACCAAGAGCTTTCAGGTTTTTCAATAAAAGACAGCCAGGCTGAAGAGGGTCAATTTTTGCCCGTTTCACCTGATATGAGCATTTGTTCGGATTGCCTGCAGGAATTGTTTGACACCAAAAACCGCCGATATCGCTATCCGTTTATTAACTGCACCAACTGCGGTCCCCGCTTCTCAATCATCAAAAATATCCCTTATGACCGTCCGCTGACCACAATGGCAAAATTCAAGTTATGCCCATCTTGCCAGGCGGAATACGACAATCCGCTTGACAGACGCTTTCACGCCCAACCCGTAGCCTGCGCGGATTGTGGTCCGAGGATGCAATTTATCGTTCAAGGCGAGATCATTGGCAAATTTGAAGGCGCAATCACGACTGCGCGCCAATTCATCGAGGACGGCAAAATTATTGCCATCAAAGGGCTGGGCGGGTATCACCTGGCTTGCGATGCCTCGAATGAAGAGGTTGTTCAAAAATTACGAGAACGCAAAAAACGTTCAGACCGCCCATTTGCCTTAATGGGTTTCGACCTGGAAACAATTCGCAAATTCTGTGAAGTGAATGATGCAGAAACTGCGATTTTGCAGTCACCACAGCACCCCATTGTTTTACTACCCAAAAAAGACGACTGCAGTTTGCCCGAAGCCCTGGCTCCAACTCAAAATCATTTGGGGTTTATGCTGCCCTACACACCTTTGCATTATCTACTGTTGGAATCGGATGAGGGTTTCCCTGAGGTTTTAGTTATGACAAGCGGCAATCTAAGTGATGAGCCTATCGCCTACGAGGATGAAGATGCCCGCATACGCCTGTCAGAAATCGCCGACGGATTTTTAGTACATAACAGACCCATCCACATGCGCGTGGATGATTCTGTGGTGCGATTGGTTGAGCAAAAACCCTATTTCTTGCGCCGTTCACGGGGGTATGCACCCGATCCGATCGTGTTGAATAACGAGATACCTCAAATGCTGGCCTGCGGTGCGGAATTAAAGAACACTTTCTGCCTTTCGCGCGGCCACTATGCCTTTCTCAGCCACCATATCGGCGATCTCGAAAATTACGAAACCTTGAGTTCATTTGAAAATGGCATCATTCATTTTCAAAACCTTTTCCGTATCAAGCCGCAAAAGATCATTGCTGATCTGCACCCTGAATATCTTTCTACCAAATATGCTGTGGATCGCGCTTGCAAAGAAGAACTGCCACTCCTTCAGGTGCAGCATCATCATGCTCATCTGGCTGCATGCCTGGCTGACAACCATTGGCCATCCGGTCAGAATGTGATTGGCTTGATCTTTGACGGCACAGGCTACGGCACGGATGGCAAAACCTGGGGCGGCGAAGTTCTGGTTGGAGGGTATGGTTCCGTTCAGCGCCGCTTCCATCTCGCAGAAACGCAGCTTCCAGGCGGAGATTCCGCTATACGCAATACGTCAAAAATCGCTTTATCGCAACTTTTTTCGGCTGACCTGCCCTGGACGGATGATCTGCCGCCTGTGAAAGCCCTCACCCACCAGGAGCTGGAAATTATTAAATCGCAGTTGGCTAAGCATATCAACTCACCGATGACCACCAGCATGGGCCGCTTGTTTGACGCTGTGGCATCCTTGATTGGCATCCGACAGGTTGCCACCTATGAAGGTCAGGCCGCCATTGAACTCGAAAATGCCTGCGACCCGGAAGAAGAAAATGCCTACACCTTCAGGTTGATATCAGACATCATCGAAACAGCAGAATTGTTCGATCATATCTTGTTAAACCTGCGCATGGGCGTTTCAAGCAACACGATCGCATCGCGTTTTCATAATGGCTTGGCCAAAATGTGTGTGGATGTCTGCCAGACTATTCAACGTGAATCTGGATTGCAAACGGTTGCCCTCTCTGGCGGAGTGTGGCAAAATATTACCTTGTTGAATAAAACAACTTCGCTGCTGCGCGACAGTGGATTTTCAGTGTTACAGCATCATCAAGTCCCCGCCAATGACGGCGGTATTGCACTCGGTCAATTAATGGTCGCCGCAGCGGCCAATGAATCAAATTAGAGGTGTAACATGTGTCTCGCTGTCCCCGGAAAAATAATCGAAATTACCCAAACCCCTGCTGCCAAAATGGGTAAAGTGGATTTTGGCGGCGTCATCCGCGAAGTGTGTCTTGAAGCCGTACCTGAAGCGGAATTGGGCAATTATGTGATCGTGCATGCCGGTTTTGCGCTTAATACATTGAGTGAACGCGAGGCTCAGGAAACACTGGATGCGCTGCGTGAACTGGGCGACATTGAAGCGGAACTGATGGCCAACGACCTCGAGCAAGGATAAGTCCCATGAAATACCTGGATGAATTCCGCGACGCAGACCTGGTTAAGATTGTGCTGGATAAGATTCACCGGGTGACCAAACATCACTGGGTGATCATGGAAATCTGCGGCGGACAAACCCACTCGATCATGCAAAACGGCATTGATCAATTATTGCCCCCCAAAATTGAACTGGTGCACGGTCCCGGCTGCCCTGTTTGCGTGACTTCGCTTGAACTGGTAGATAAAGCTCTGGCGATTGCCAGCCTGCCCAACGTGATCATGTGCTCTTATGGCGACATGCTGCGTGTGCCTGGTTCTGGCAAAGATTTGTTTTCCATCCGTGCGTCAGGCGGACAGGTTAAGATTGTCTATTCCCCTCTGGATGCGGTAAAGATCGCACAAGCAAACCCTGATAAAGAAGTCGTCTTTTTTGCGGTCGGTTTTGAAACCACAGCCCCTGCCAACCTGATGAGCGTGATCCAGGCACAATCGCTGGGGTTGAAAAACTTTTCGGTGCTGGTCTCGCAGGTCACCGTCCCGCCCGCCATGCACGCCATTTTAGCCTCATCCGAGAACCGCGTGCAAGGATTTTTAGCCGCTGGTCATGTATGCTCGGTCATGGGGTACCACGAATATCTGCCGATTGCTGCAAAGTACCGCATCCCTATTGTGGTGACCGGCTTTGAACCGCTGGACATCCTCAACGGCATCTTGATGACCGTAGAACAGCTCGAGGCTGGCTCTTTTGAAGTCCAAAATGGATATAACCGCGTGGTTTCAAAAGAAGGCAATTTGCCTGCCCAGGCACTGATCAAGAAAGTCTACATGCAGTGCGACCGCAACTGGCGCGGCATAGGCATGATCCCCATGAGCGGATGGTGCCTGCGGCCTGAATATGTAGAATTTGATGCCGAAACACGCTTTTCAGTTGAGAACATCAAAACCAAAGAGTCAGAAATCTGCATTGCCGGCCAAATTTTGCAGGGCATCAAAAAACCACCCCAATGTCCGGCTTTTGGTACACTCTGCACGCCTGAAGCACCGCTGGGTGCCACCATGGTCTCATCAGAAGGCGCTTGCGCGGCTTACTATCGCTTTGCACGCTATGAAAAGGAAGAATCATGACCGAAGAAGAAAAGCCGGCGTCCATCCATGGAGCAGTCTGCCCGATGCCCTTGAGACATTACGACAAGATCGTCATGGGCCACGGTTCAGGCGGACGCATGACCCAGGACTTGATCAAGCAGTGTTTCGCCCCATATCTTTCAAACCCTGTCTTGGATGCCGGAAACGACTTTGCCACTCTCTCCGCTAACATCAATGGTCCCCTTGCGGTCAGCACAGATGCCCATATAGTGTCGCCGTTAATCTTCCCTGGCGGGGATATAGGCAAGTTGGCGGTATGCGGCACGGTAAACGATGTTGCCATGTCAGGTGCAGTCCCCCTGGGGCTCACAGCGAGCTTTATTCTCGAAGAAGGCTTATCTACTCAAACACTTGTTGAAATCGTCAAATCCATGGCAGAATCTGCCCTTGAAGCGGGTGTGCCGATCGTGGCTGGAGATACCAAGGTCGTTGAACGCGGCAAAGCAGATGGTTTGTTTATCTCAACGGCTGGATTCGGTCACTTTCCTAAAAATTTCGCTATTGGCGGTGCAGAAGCCAAACCCGGGGATGTTGTGTTGATTTCAGGTACGTTGGGTGACCACGGCATTGCTGTTCTGACTGCCCGCGGCGACCTGGCTTTTGAAACCCAGGTTATATCGGATGTTGCACCCTTAAACCACATGATCCAACAAGTTTTAGCGGTAGCGCCGCATGTGCATGTGCTGCGTGACCCTACCCGCGGCGGATTGGCGACCACGCTCAACGAAATTGCAGAACAAAGCCAGGTCAACATCACCATTGATGAAAAAACAATCCCAGTAAAACCGGCCGTGCAAACAGCCTGCGAAATGCTGGGGTTTGATCCGCTGTATGTAGCCAATGAAGGTAAGTTGATCGTGATCGTGCCTGAAAACGAAGCAGATGCCGCCCTTGCCGTCATGAAAGAAAACACTTATGGCAAAGGCGCCTGTCGGATTGGTCGAGTAATTGAATCCCCTGCCGGACGTGTGCTTTTGAAAACACAGATTGGCGCCACACGCGTTTTAGACGTGATGGCGGGTGAAATGTTGCCACGAATCTGTTAGAATACTTAGATACCGGGAATTACTAAATTTACTTTACTGAGGAAAAATGAAAATTGACTTTCAAGAAACTACCAAAGATCTAGCCGTGCGCATCGACATCCATTCAAAATTTGGAGCTAAAAATATCGACACATGGATGCTGGATTTGGTCAACCTTCAACCCAATGATGTCATTCTGGATGTGGGCTGCGGATCTGGAAAACAATGTTTTTCGTTTTATGAACGATTGAATGGTAAAGCCGCAATCACTGGCGGCGATGTTTCGAACGACTTGCTTGACGAGGCTCGCGCTGAAGACAAACGCCGTAATTCTGGCATGACCTTTGTACACCTTGATTTCAATAAACAATTCCCTTTTGAGCGCAACACCTTTGATTTTGTGTCATGCAGTTTTGCAATCTACTATGCTGAAAATGTGCCCTTTACCATCAACGAGATGTATCGAGTGACCAAAATGGGCGGCAGACTCTTCACTACCGGCCCCATGCCCCAGAATAAGCAGCTTTTCTACGACATCATCCGTGAAGCCACCGGCAAAGAAATCCCGTTGATGCCGGGCAGTTCACGTTTTTCAACAGAATTCCTTTCCAATATCAAGTCACTCTACGGCAAGGTGGATCTTCACCTCTTTGAAAATCCGCTCACCTTTGAATCCATCGAACCTTACATGGATTACACACGCGCATCCATGTCTGAAGACCGCAAACTTTGGGGCAGCTTCTTCCAGGGCAAGGATGATTTTGAGAAAGTAATGCAGCAGATCACAGAAGTCGCCCAGAAACGTCTGAATAAAGAAGGCAAACTGGTAATGACCAAAGTGGTTGGCGGAATTCTGGCGACAAAATAGGTGTCTATGAATCACGATATGACTTTTTTCGGCAAGAAAGTTTGCTTCATTGGCGCACACCCAGACGATATTGAAATCGGCTGCGGCGCATTGATTGCTCACATTGCCAATCAAACAGAAGTAAGGTGTATTACCCTTTCTGATAACCAAAAAAATCCGCTGCTTACAAATGTGGTCAAAGAACATAACAACAGCATGGCGATTCTGGGTGTTCCTAAAAATAACGTGATCGTGGGCCAGTTTGAAACCCGACGCTTTCCAGAGCAGCGACAGGAAATTCTTGAATATATGATTAATTTGAACAAGGATTTCCACCCAGAGATCGTTTTTGTTCATACCAAGGCTGACATCCATCAAGATCACGCTACGGTCACTGAAGAGGCGCTGCGTGCCTTTAGAGGCACAACTGTGATGGGGTTTGACGTCATCCGCAGCAGCTACGGCTTCTTTCCCAGTTTTTTGGTCGAAGTCACTGAAGCGGATGTTGAAAAGAAGATTGCCGCGTTGGCCGAATATCACACTTATGACAATAAATACTATTTTGACCCGGCAGTCACCCGTGCAACTTTAATCCGCCACGGTGCGTTGGCCGAACGCCACTTCGCCGAAGGTTTTGACATTTTGAGAATCATTGGCGCGTTTGGGTGTGTGTCGTAATTTATTTCTTTTTCTGAGTATAGATGTGTTAAAAGAAGACACCTGACAAGGTTTTTTATCAACCTTGTCAGGTGTCTTAATTAAATGGTGACTTATAGTCCCACTTCGAGATACTCTTCGTTGATTCGCACCTTGTAAACCTTGATGTCGGTGACCGCGGGAAAAGAAAGCACTTTGCCAGTGCGGATGTCAAAGCGGGCACCGTGACGCGGACAAATAATCTGTTCGCCATCCAACTCGCCTTCGCCGACCGGACCGCTGTCATGGGTGCATTGATCTTCTATCGCCAGGTACTCTCCGTTCAACGAAAAAAGGACAATGGGTTTACCCTCAAGCTCAAAAAAAAGACGTTCGCCGTTTGGCAAATCCGCTGCTTTTGCAATCTTGAAATATTTAGTATCAGAGATTATTTCTTCACTCATGCTTGCCCATCCTCCAGAAGATCATCGGTGGCTTCACCCAGCCCATAAACACCCGCTTTAAGTATTTTAAGCGGAAGCAAGGCACATTTCAAGCGTACTGGGCCAAGTTCGATACCCAAAAGGTCCATCACATCGGTTTTGGTCAAGTGTTTGATCTCGTCAACGTGCTTTCCGATGACAGACTCCAGCAAAAGGTCCGCGGAGGCTTGCGAAATGGCGCAGCCGTGTCCGTCAAAGGCGGCTTCGGTAACTTTGCCATCTTCCCCTACGCGCAAATCAATCTTAATGTGATCTCCGCATAAAGGGTTTTCATCCTCAAAGGTAATGTCATTGGGGTCTAGACTGCCCCGGTAACCCGGGTTTTTGTAATGTTCAATAATTACTTCACGATAAAGATCATCCACGGTAAATCACCTGTTATGAAAACATCTTGACGACTTTTTGCAAAGAAACCACCAAATGGTTGATTTCTTCTTCAGTATTGTAAAGATAAAAACTGGCGCGCGATGAAGCCGGAATTCGGAAGCGGTCATGCAAAGGCATGGCACAGTGATGTCCGGCACGGACGGCGATGCCGTTCTGGTCGAGAATTTGGGCTACATCATGCGGATGAATGCCCGGCAGTGTAAATGAAATCACGCCGCCGCGATGGGCAGCTTTTTCACCCATGATCTCCAAACCAGGAATGGTTTTCATCTTGACCATGGCAGATTGCACCAGTTTGTGTTCGTACTCGGCAATGTCATCCATGCCGATGGCACTCAAATAATCCACAGCCGCACCGAACCCAATGGCTTCAGCAATACAGAAAGTGCCAGCTTCAAACTTCCAGGGAAGTTCGTTGGGCGTAAAGGAGCGCAGAGAAACCTTGCGAATCATATCCCCGCCGCCCATGTATGGAGGCATTTTGTCGAGCAATTCTTCCCGTCCGTAGAGCGCTCCAACGCCTGTTGGACCAAGCATCTTGTGAGCCGAGAAGGCCATAAAATCTACGTCCAGGTCTTTTACCGACACCGCGAAATGCGGAACCGATTGGGCACCATCCACAACGGTGATCGCGCCAGCGCGTTTGGCTTTGCCAATCATGGCTTTGGCTGGATTAATCGTTCCCAACACGTTGGACATATGAACAAACGCAACCAACTTTGGGTTTTGTTCCAACAATTGGTCAAATACCGCTTGATCCAGGTCGCCATCACCAGTGACTGGTATGAACTCAAGTCTGAGTCCTTTTTCTTCTGCCAGCATCTGCCAGGGTACCAGATTGGAGTGATGCTCCATCTCGGTCAGGATAACGAGGTCACCCTTTTCGAGAAATGCCCTACCCCAGGTATTGGCTACCAGGTTGATCGATTCAGTGGTATTTCGGGTGAAAATGACTTCTTTGGGCTTATCAGCACCAATAAAGGCAGCCACTTTGGCTCGGGCGCCTTCATACATTGCGGTGGCGCGTTCAGCCAGGTAATGTACACCGCGGTGAATATTGCCGTTTGAATTGCGGTAATAGTCATCCATGGCCTCAATCACAGAAACCGGTTTTTGTGCAGTTGCAGTTGAATCTAAATATACCAAAGGTATCCCCGGGTTTACTTCAATCCCAAGGATCGGGAAATCTTCTCGAATTTTATCAACATTGTAGGTTGTCATTTTAATCCGGTTCTTAGTCAACCTTGGCTAAATCAGGTTTTCCGGCTTTCTTGACCGGTACACGGATATGAGGAGACATCTGAGGAAACCACAAAATATGATCAGGAACCATCCAGCCGTCGGTTAAATAAACATTGGTGCGAAATTGAACCGCAACCATCTTGGGGTCTACCTGCACAACGATCCCCTTCTGCCAACCGCGAATTCGTTCTGAGTTTTTCTCATGGTCGCAAAAGACCTCAACCGAATCGCCAACTTCATAAACAAACTCATGGTCCGGGGGGTTCATGAAAGGTATAGGTGTCATATAGTAGTCTCCATATTCATCGTAAGGAATTTAACCGGTTTTTCTATAATACAATACTTCACCGATTAATTAGTATTCATTCATTTTTTGCTCAATTGCGTTTTGAAACCGCTTGCGTACACCTTCAAACGGAATACGCTGCATGATCGGATCAAAGAATCCTTCGACGATCAATTTTTCGGCTTCTTTGCGCGGAATGCCGCGGCTTTCTAGATAAAAGATCTGCTCGGCATCAAGCTTGCCAACCGTGGCGCCATGTGTGCAGCGCACATCATCGGTCAAGATTTCCAGTCCGGGGATCGAATCCGCTCTGGCTTTTTCACTCAACACCAGGTTTCGATTCGCCTGATAACCGTCTGTTTTGGATGCATTTTCGGCAACATAGATCATTCCTTGCCAAACAGAACGGCTTTCTCCTAACAAAGCACCTTTAAATAGCAAGTCGCTGGTAGTGTTAGGCGCCATGTGATTTTGCTGGGTATCGTGATCCAAATGTTGGTGTCCATTGGTAAAAAAGAAACCAGACATTTTGCCGGTGCTTCCCTGACCCACCAAATTGAGGTCAGAAAAATTTTTGGTCAAATGGCTGCCCAAAGCACCAAAGATCCAGTCCACTTCGGCGTCACGATCCACGCTGACCTTTTCGTGGGTGAAGTTCCAGTCCTTTGAACCCAAGGATTGAAGTTCAACAAAGTTTAGTTTGGAATTCGGCCCCACCTTTACATCCATCAAGGCGGCATGCAAGTTTTGTCCGTTTTTGTTTTCTGTAGAAGCAGTTTCATGGACATAAGTTGCAGAAGCGTTTTCTTCAAGATACACAAACACTTGAAAGGCATGCAGGTTGCCTTCACCAGCAGTCCACAGTAGGCTGTGCAATGGTTTTTCAACCGTCACATTTTTGGGGATGTAGAGCAAAACACCGTTGCTGCCAAATGCAGCAGCCAGTGCAGCAAATTTATCCTCTGTATAAGTGGTGGAAGCTTGAAGCACCTTTGAAAGGATTTCAGCATGTTCACTTTGTGCATGGCGTAAATCAGTAAAAATGACGCCCTGCTTTGCCAGCGTCTCATCAAGTTGGAGGGTGACCTGTGACCCGTTAAATAGGATTTCTCCGCCATGAAAATCGTCTGTCAGTGGTTTGGTCAATTCAACAGGAATTTTTGAATCGACAACACTTGAGTCTGAAAGTTGAAGCTGCCCCAGGCGCATTCCGCGGATACTGGTTCGCTTCCAGGCTTCCTGGCTGTCATCCGGGAAAGGAAGTTTTTTGAATACTTCCCATGCTTGCTGCTGGTACTTGGTAAATTGACCTGGTGTTTCTGAAAACACAGGGGCGAGGCTAAACTGCTCATCGACCTCTATATTTTTGCTACGAGTAATTACGACTGCGTTATCTGTCATGTTGTTTGCATCCCTGGGCTGCGGGTTAACCCACAGAACCTTCCATTTGCAGTTGGATCAGGCGGTTCATTTCAACTGCGTATTCCATCGGCAGTTCCTTGACCAACGGTTCAATAAAACCTGATACGACCATGGTGGTGGCTTCGTCCTGGCTCAATCCGCGGCTCATCAAGTAAAACAACTGCTCTTCGCCAACCTTTGAAACGGTGGCTTCGTGACCAATGGTCACGTTTTCTTCGTCAATTTCGATGGTCGGATAAGTATCTGAGCGCGATTGTGGATCGAGAATCAACGCATCGCAAGCCACATTTGACTTGGCATTGGTCGCGCCCTTGTATACCTTCAACAGACCGCGATAAGAAGAACGTCCGCCATTCTTGCTGATGGATTTTGAAATGATACGTGAGCTGGTATCTGGAGCCATATGCACAACCTTGCCACCAGCATCTTGATGCTGGCCAGTGCTGGCGAAAGCGACTGAAAGAATTTCTCCGTGTGCCCGTTTCCCCACCAGGTAGCAGGAGGGGTACTTCATGGTCAGCTTGGACCCAAGGTTGCAGTCCACCCATTCCATGGTTCCGTCTTCTTCCACCTTCGAGCGCTGAGTCACAAGATTGAATACATTGGTTGACCAGTTCTGGATGGTTGTATACCGCACGCGTGCGCCTTTTTTGACGATGATCTCGATCACACCGCTGTGGAAGGAATCAGTGGTGTAAGAGGGGGCGGTACAACCCTCAACGTAATGCACTTGGGCACCTTCATCGGCAATGATCAAGGAACGTTCAAATTGCCCAATGTTGGCGATATTAAGGCGGAAATAAGCCTGCAAAGGCAGTTCCACTTTAACACCCTTCGGAACATAAACGAAAGAGCCGCCAGACCAAACTGCGGAATTTAGTGCGGCAAATTTGTTATCTTCAATGGGTATGACTGTTGCAAAGTATTCTCTGAAAAGCTCAGGATACTGTTTGAGACCATCTTCGATGCTCAAGAAGATGACACCCACCTTCGATAGCTGTTCCTGGATGCTGTGATAGACCATTTCGGATTCATACTGCGCTCCGACACCCGCGAGGAACTTGCGTTCTGCATCAGGAATGCCCAGACGGTCAAAAGTCTTTTTGATCGTATCTGGCACATCATCCCAATTGCCCTTGGAGGCTTCTGAAGGACGCACGTAATAGAAAATGTTATCAAGGTCGAGGGCAGATATATCTGGACCCCATGCCGGCATGGGCCGTTGTTGATAGTGTGCCAAAGCTTTAAGCCTGAATTGGAGCATCCAATCAGGTTCTTGTTTCATGGAAGAGATGTTGCGCACAACTTGTTCGCTTAATCCGCGCTCTGATTTGTATACAGAAGTATCGGGATCACTGAATCCGTATTGATAATCATCCATTTTTGCAAGGAAATCGGGATTCTGTTCGTTACCCATAATAATCTCCAATCCCTTCTACTCACTAAGATGCAGAAGGAACACCATTCTCATATTTTTCACGAACCCAATCGTAACCATGTTCTTCAAGATGCAGGGCAAGATCTGCCCCACCAGATTCAACGATGGCGCCGCCCATCATGATATGTACTTCATCCGGTTTGACATAGTTCAGCATCCGCTGATAGTGCGTGATCAGTAACACACCGATATTTTGACTTCTCAAAAGATTGACACCTTCAGAAACAATTCTCAGAGCATCAATATCAAGCCCCGAATCTGTCTCGTCAAGGATTGCAATTTCAGGCTGCAGAACAGCCATTTGAAGCACTTCAGCGCGTTTCTTTTCACCACCTGAAAATCCTTCATTCAAATATCTGCCTGCAAAAGAAGAATCGATTTTTAAGATTCCCATCTTTTCTATCAGCAGCTTGCGAAACTCAGGTATCGCAATTCCCTTGTCTTCAGGGTTTGAAGCTTTACGCCTGGCATTTACTGCGGTGCGTAAGAAGTTGGCGACTGTCACACCCGGTATGGAAACCGGATACTGAAAAGCCAAAAACAATCCCAACCTAGAACGTTCATCTACAGCCAAATCCAGAAGATTTTGACCTTTGAAGGTCACTTCACCTGAGTTGACGATGTAAGACGGATGCCCCATCAAGGTATAAGCCAGGGTTGATTTGCCTGTACCGTTGGGACCCATTATGGCGTGAACTTCCCCTTGTTTTACATTTAAATTAACACCATTTAATATTTGCTTGCCTTCGATGCTTACCTTTAATTCTTTGATATCCAGTTCTGACATGCTTCTCTCCGTGGCGCTCGCGCCGGATAATATATTAGTTTTTTATCATATAATTCTATTTATTTTCTACAACAAAACAATTATATCACGGTTGGTTTTCTGGGTCAATATTTACCATATTTATCTAGTTTATTAAGTATTTCTTCTTGTGTTTTTTATAATAAGTATCTTATAATTGACACTTATTATACGCATATGGTATATTATTTTTATTAGAGGTAAGTTAGAGAAGGATGAATCTATGAAAAGTACTCGCGACCGAATTTTACACACCTTGCTCACGAACCCCACAGCTACAATAAACGAACTTGCGCAAGCCGTGGATATCAACACCATTTCTGTCAGGCACCACCTGACTAATCTGCAAGCTGAAGGATTGATTCAGGCGAGTGAAGAAAGGCATGGCGTTGGCCGTCCACGTTTAATCTATTCACTCACTGACACCGGGCTTGAGAAATTTCCCACCCGTTATATGACCCTCACCAACCGGCTTTTGGAACAACTAAAATCCACGCTTACCCAAAAAGAGATCAATGAGTTGTTTATTCGCATGGCCAAATCTTTGGCAGCCGACCACCTTGACCGCATCAGGAAATTACCTTTGGAACAAAAATTGGACGCCATCCGGAAAACCCTGGGCGACGAAGGATTCATGATTGAGTGGCAGAAAGTCGGCGAAGATTATCATATCATCGAAAAAGCTTGTCCTTTTTACCATGTCGGGCAAGCACATCCTGAGGTTTGTATCATGGATCAAACTCTAATTTCCACCATGCTTTCAATTCCCACCTCAAAAGTCAAGTGCGTCTTAAGCGGTGACGTTCACTGCACCTATGTCGTAACAGCCAAATCAATCGCGGAGGCTTAACCATGGCAGATACCAGTACCCCCGGAACCAATCGCCCAGTTTGGGAGGCTGAAACCACCCACCCCGAATTATGCGATCAACTGCGTAAAGGGCTCAGTGAAGTGACCGACCCCGAACTTTCTCTCAACATAATACAATTGGGTTTGGTTCGCAACATTAAAATCACAGACGACAGCGCTATTGTAAAAATGATCCTCACCACGCCATTCTGCCCATATGGCCCCGCCATGTTGGAATCCACCCGCCAGAAAGCCGAACAAGTACTTGAACGGCCTGTAGGTATTGATTTTGGCATGGAAAATTGGGATTTTGGCATGATGGAAGAAGGGCTTGGCGGTGAATGGGGACTTTACTAGAAAAGCCACTAAATTAAATACTTTGTCATATTGCAAGACCAAAGGGCAATCCAGGCTGTAAATTATTACAATCTGGATTAAAATCAAAATATGATTCGTCTAGCCTTTTTTGAGCTCTACCAAGCCGGTCAATTTTCTTATTCTATTCCTTTCGTCTCAACAATATTCCTGCCCCTTTCGTTCATTGCCGGTATGTTTGGGACGAGTTTCACCCACATCCCTACTGCCACATATCTACTCGGGATTAAATAATTACTTCGCAACAAGTGTATTGATCGGTCTAGTCATGCTTATCTTTTTTAGATCGAGAAAGTAGCTTTTAAAAAATAAATAATTGAGGAAACGACATGGTTAAGATCATTGCAGATAGTTGTTGCGATTTAAGCCCCGAATTAATCAAAAAATATGATGTTGACATAATTCCGCTCAATGTACTGGTCAATAACCAGAACTACCTGGATGGCGTTGAACTTTCTCCAGAGCAGTTGTTTGAAGCCGTAAATAAATCTGGCGAATTACCAAAAACTTCTGCGCCTTCAATCGCGGCTTTTACACAAGTATTTGAAAAACATCCCGAATTCATCTATATCAGCATCAGTTCCAGGCTATCAGCCAGTTTTCAAAGCGCTACCATAGCCCTCGACTCATTACCGAATGCAAAAAGAGCTGTAATTGATTCGCTTAACCTCTCAACAGGGATAGGCCTGTTGGTGCTAAAAGCCGCGGAACTGGCTCATCAAGGCAAGTCGCTCGACGAAATCATAGTTGCCATTACAGCTTTGGTACCCTTAGTGAATGCTTCTTTTGTAATCGACACATTGGATTATCTCTATATGGGTGGACGCTGCTCTTCTATAGAACATGTCTTTGGAAGTCTCTTGAAAATAAGACCAGTGATCGAAGTACGCAAAGACGGCACTCTGGGTGTGCGTGAAAAAGTCAGCGGTAGCCGCAAGAAAGGTCTTTCAGCACTGCTCAAAAATCTCTCCAAAAACAAAGATGCCATCGATCCGTCTCGCGTTTTTATCACGCATACTGTCTGCCTTGAAGACGCTCTTTACCTTAAATCAGAGATCGAAAAGATTCTAGAAATAAAAGAAATCAGTATTACAAATGCAGGCGCTACAATATCCAGCCACTGCGGGCCAAACACGATAGGAATTCTTTTTCTCACCCAATAACACCAAACAAGAGCCCCGTTGAAAAATCCACGGGGTTCTCATTTTGATTCAAATATTAGATTATTCCTAATTCTTTACCGACTTTTTCAAAGATCAAAAGCACCTGGTCCATCTGAGCGTCGGTATGGGTCGCCATGTAGCTGGTGCGCAGCAATTGGTGACCGACGTTGACGGCTGGCGAGATCACCGGATTTACAAACACACCGTTGTCGAACAACATCTTCCAGAACAAGAATGTCTTGGCATCATCACCAATGATAATGGGCACAACGGGAGTGGTGGAATCGCCGATATCGAAACCAAGACTGGTAAAACCCTTGCGCATCTTATCTGCCACTTCGATGACCCGGGCAGCACGCTCTGGTTCTTCGCGCATTACCTGCAGTGAAGCCAATGCCGCAGCCGCATTTGAAGGCGGGATGCTGGCGCTAAAGATCAAGGCACGCGCGGTATGTTGAATGTAATGGATGGTGTCTTCATCCCCTGCTATGAAACCGCCCAAAGAAGCAAATGCTTTACTGAAAGTGGACATGATCAAATCCACATTATCGGTCACCCCCAATTGTGCACAAGTGCCATGACCGCCTCCCAAAACACCCATTCCATGAGCATCATCAACCATCAAACGGGCACCGTATTTCTTTGCTAACTTTGAAATCTCTTCAACCGGAGCCAAATCGCCTTCCATGCTGAACATACCATCTACCACAATCAATTTTCCGGCAGTGTCGGGGATGGAGGCTAAAACTTTTTCAAGGTGTGCCATGTCGTTATGGCGATAGCGTTCGATCTTTCCATAACCCAGGCGAGCGCCATCCACAATCGAAGCATGGTCATCTTTATCAAGAACGACAACATCATCACGTCCGATTAAAGCGCTGACAGTGCCTAAATTGACCTGCATACCTGTTGAAAAAACCAGTGAGGCTTCTTTGCCAACCCATTCAGCCAGTTCACGTTCAAGTTGTTCATGCAATGACAGTGTGCCATTCAAGAATCTTGACCCCGTACAACTTGTTCCATACCGCTTAATTGCTTCAATTGCTGCTTCACGCACTTTGGGGTGGGTGGTTAAGCCTAGATAATTGTTAGAACCACACATGATCAGGCGCTTGCCCTGATAAATGACTTCGGTTCCTTCGTTTTCATTCAAAGCAATAAAATAAGGATAAATGCCTGATGCTTTTGCCTCTTTTGCAGTGGTGAAATTCTTGCACTTTTCAAACAGATCCATGTGTTCCTCCAAATAATAGGGGTTGAAAATTGGCCCAAAATAACATAATAATTAACACTCATATATCAAGTTGGTTATGACTCAATCAAAATTTTAATATTCAATGAGCCTCCCACCTCTTCCCTTGTAAAGAAGAGTCATGCTATGATTAACCTATTCTAATTAAGGAAAAATAAATGAAATGGTTTGGTGGAATTGAAGCCGGGGGTACCAAGTTTAATTGCATTATCGCTCAGGATCCTGAACACATTCTCGCAGAATGTACCATTCCAACTGAAACACCCCAGATCACAATTCCAGAAGTGATTCGGTTTTTCAAAGAAGGTGAAGCCAAACACGGTATTCACCTTGAAGCCATGGGAGTCGCCTGTTTTGGCCCGGTGAACCTGAATCAGAATGATTCACAATATGGCAGCATTACATCCACTCCTAAAGTGCAATGGCAAAAAACACCCTTACTTGCTCTACTCAAAACAGCATTTGACATTCCCTATGGCTTTGATACGGATGTTAACGGTGCAGCCATGGGCGAAGGTCAATGGGGCGCTGGCCGTGGATTGAGTGATTTCCTCTACGTCACCATTGGCACAGGTATTGGCGGCGGCGTAATTTGCAATGGCCAGCCCGTGCATGGATTAATCCACCCTGAACTCGGCCATGTTTTGATGAAACATGATCTTGTCAAAGACCCATACCCCGGACGCTGCCCCTTCCATGGCGACTGCCTTGAAGGTCTGGCCAGCGGACCAGCCATGTCTGAACGCTGGGGTATATCCACGCATGAGATGGCGGCTGACCATCCAGCCTGGGACCTTGAAGCCCTTTACATTGGGCAAGCAGTTCATAATTGGGTGGTTTCGTTCTCACCAAAACGAATTATCCTTGGCGGGGGCGTGATGAAGAAACCAGGTCTGCTCGAAAAAATACGCCTGGTGGCCAGAGATTCATTGAATGGTTATGTGGATTCAGAGTTGATAAAAAGTGTCAATGACGCCTATATCGTGTCACCACAATTAGCTGACCGTGCAGGTTCCATGGGCGCCATCACGCTGGCATCCCTTGCAGCATCATCCAAATAAACATAACGGAGGTCACTATGCTCACAAAACGCACCTGGATCGCAATTATTATACTTGGATTCTTGGGTTCACTCGCCTGGGGTGTTGAAAACCAGTTTTTCAATACCTTTATATACAATACAATTACACCTGACCCCAGACCTGTTTCGTGGATGGTCGCTGCAAGCGCCATCACTGCAACGCTTGCATCTATATTTATGGGTGCATTGAGTGACCGCATCCGCTCACGGTTTGGTCGTAAACCATTTCTCCTTATCGGTTATGTTGGATGGGGTATAACAACTGCCCTATTTCCAACCGCTGCCCTGATCCAATCCATCGGTCTTGCAATTTTTATGGCAATAACCTTTGACTGCATCATGACCTTTTTTGGTTCCAGTGCCAATGACTCAGTTTTTCATGCTTACATAGCAGACATCACCACCACAGAAAATCGCGGTAAAGTCATGGGAGTACTCCAAATCCTCACATGGGTCGCGCTGCTGATCGTCTACGGCGGTGCGGGAATCGTCATTGATGCAATGGGATATTTTGCCTTTTTCTACATGGTTGGCGGTCTGGTATTTGTTTTAGGCTTGGTGGCTTCTCTGTTATTGCAAGAACCCAAACCTACCTACGAAAAACCCAAAGGCACCTATTGGTCACAAATCGCTGATACATTCCAATGGGCCACCTTGAAAAAACAGCGTGACCTGCTGATGCTTTTAATCTCCATCACCCTTTGGGGTGTAGCGCAGAATATCTTCTTTCCATACCTGATGATCTACATAAACACCTACTTGGAAATCCCGACCATGCAAGCTTCGCTGGTTATTTTCGGTGCCATTCTTTTCGGAGGCATTGCCACCGCTTATCCGCTGGGTCTGTTGGCTGACCGCTGGGGACGCAGGAATGTGGCTCTGACAGCCGTGATTGCTGAAATGGTTGGCTTGATCGCTTTTTCGCTCGCACGCGGGGTACCTGCTCTCATCCTAACTGGCATTCTCTGGCTTGCGCCAATCAGTGCATGGACCATTGCCACTGGTGCCTGGAGCAAAGACCTCTTCCCAGAAGACAAACGTGGACAATTCGGCGGTTATGTCATTTTGTTTTCAGTCGCTCTAACCATGGTGCCAGGACCGCTACTTGGAAGTTGGTTGATTACCACTTTTGGTATCCCTACAGTAATCGACGGAAAAGCGGGTTTTATGCCAACATCGTTAATCTTTCAGGTAGGCGGTATTGCTACCCTGTTGGCTGCCCTACCGTTACTACGCATCGGTAAACAAAAGAAACTTGAGATCAAAGAACAGGAGTAATATCCATGGCAATTCCAGAATTCGTTTTACGTAAATTGGTCGTTCCCGGCAGCATAAAGAAGCAAGGCAGCGGCTTTTCATTTATCATCAATAATACTTTTGCGCCTGCCACCATCACGCGATTCGAGTTGTTCAATTTCAACACACTCATTCCCGGCGAATCAGTTACTTTTTCTTCAAGCATTACGCCTGAACAAAAAGCGACAGAAATAACCCCAGAAAACCCCATCCTCACACCGGTTGGCATTGAGATTCTCGTTTCTGTTGAAAATCAACATCTCACCGAAAACATAGTCGTCAAAGCCAATACCAAAGAAGTTGGAGAGATAATATTCTCGCTTGCTCAAAAGAAAGAAACCAAGAAATTCAAAAAAATTAAACCCTATCTTTTGACGCGCTTCTCAACCCCGCTCGAAGCACGGATTAAGATTGACTTGAGCAAATCCGCGCCGGCTGCCTCACCTTTCTTGTTGGGACAGTTCGTGGAACACCTCGAACGCTGTGTTTATGACGGTATCTGGACGTCAGATGGGGCGAGTCTCAGACAAGATACGCTCGAATTGATAAAACAGCTCAACCCACCCATGATCCGCTACCCCGGCGGCAACTTCGCCAGCGGCTATCACTGGGAAGACGGCATCGGACCCAAATCAGCACGTCCATCACGCCATGACGCTGCCTGGCAAGCGGAAGAGATCAATCAAGTTGGCACGGATGAATTTCTGGCATTCTGTGAACTGATTGGCACCGAACCCGTATTTTGTGTTAATGATGGCTCAGGAACCCCTGAAGAAGCCGCTCGCTGGGTGGCTTATTGCAATGACCCTGCTACTACTGAACAAGGCAAAAGACGCGTTGCAAATGGACATGCCGAACCCTATAATGTCAAGTATTGGGGAATTGGCAATGAAGTATGGGGCGCCTGGCAGATCGGTACAACTTCGGCTGATGAATACACGAAAAGGCTGCTTCGTTTTATCAAGGCCATGCGGGCAGTTGATCCGGGCATCAAGCTGGTCGCTGTTGGCAACCATCCCCATAGCACAGATAAAAACGACCCTGCTGCCTTGTGGAACAAAGAAGTGCTGACCAAAGCCGGTGACCAAATTGACTATCTTTCATGGCATATTTACCAACCTGATACCGAGGGCTGGCAAGACTTGCCAGATCCGCATGAGTTGTTCAAATCTGTTTGTGCCGCACCACTGGATATTGAACAATTTTGCAGCACCATCGAAAGTGAAATTGAGCAATACTCCCCTAACAAGGGAGTACTGCAAGCCCTGGATGAGTGGAACCTCTGGCTGCCGCCACTACCGGGTGAAAGCAGCATGCACCAGGTTACTTACACCATGCGAGACGCATTGTATGCCGCCTCCACACTGGCTGTTTTTTATCGTAAATGCAAGACATTAGGCATGGCCAACCTGGCACAACTGGTTAATGTGCTTCCATTGATCAAAACAGATTCTAAAACTGCCATCGCCACATCGATTTTCTTTCCTTTTCTTCTCTTTAATCAGATGGAATCCAAAGTAGTGAATACAATTTGCCAGTCACCTACTTTTGATAGCCAGGCCATGGGCGTCAACATTACAGCGCACGAAAATGTACCCTGGCTTGATCAGTTGGTCACGATCAGTGAAGATCAAAGACGCATCACTTTGCTTTTGGTCAACCGTATGCCTGAAAACCGCATGAAAGTGGTCTTTAGCCTACCAGCTTCTCCAGTATCCTCACTCGAAATCTCATCGTCTCATCCGCTGGATGCAAACACGCTCGACACGCCATACAAAGTGAAGATACAGGATGGTCCAAAACCCAAAAAACAAAATGGCGATTGGCAGGTGATGCTCAAACCGGCTTCTGTTACCCTCTTGGAATTTAAGCGAGATTAATATGTCAAAACCAGCACTTACTTTTTTTTGTGAACTTCTTTCGGCACCTTTATCTGAATTGTTTTCTGGCAATAAGCTAATCAATATGTTATCAAAACTTGATGCCAACATCAGTATGGGATTACTTGACCTATCTTCTGAACGCGCTGAGGTGGTGAAAAAGCTTAACAGGGCGAAAATCCCTGTCACGGCCTGGATTCTTTTGGATAAAGACCAGGGCTATTGGACCAGTCTGGATACCATTGAAGAAACTGCCATTCAATATAATCTGTTTAAAGTCTGGAAAGCCAAGCACAAACTTGATTTCGCCGCGATTGGCCTGGATATTGAACCCGAACTTAACACCGTTTCAGCACTTAGCACAAATCCGTGGAACCATGCGCCCATCTTGGCAAAGCGATTTATCTCAAATCAGAATTATTATGAAAAATTAGCCACAGCCAGAGCGCTAATCCAAAGCATCCGTGCAGATGGTTTTGCGGTTGAAACCTACCAGTTCCCCACCGTCGTGGATGAGCGCAAGGCAAAATCTAATGTGTTAGCCAAGTCATTGGGGATTCCTCCCCTATCAGCAGACCGCGAAGTGCTGATGCTTTATGCCAGCTTTTTCCCTTCTTTTAGCGATTCCATATTGTGGAGTTACGCCAGGCAATGCCAGGCGGTTGGCGTTGGCAGCACAGGTGGCGGCGTGGAGATTGACGGAATGCCTCCGCTCAAAACCATGCGCTGGATCGACTTGAAACGCGACCTCTTGCTTGCCAGCAAAGCCGTGGATAATATCTACGTCTTCAGTCTTGAAGGCTGCGTGATGAATAATTACATGGACCGTCTGCTTGATTTAGATTGGAGCACACGCGTCATCCCCCCTGAGCGCTCAGCCATGGGTATATCGCTGGTCAGAAAGATTGGCCAGGGTGTGTTGTGGACGCTGTCTCACCCGATGGAAGTAGTCCTCGGATTGGTCGTGGCAACCAGTTTTATGAAGTTGCTGAAGAAGGTGTTTTCGAGCAGACAGTAACGATTAGATTTTTGATAATATTTAAGATCAACCTTGCCAAGGTTTAAAATAACCTTGGCAAGGTTGCCTTTATTGGTGAATTGCCCATACGATAGTTGTTCTACTTTTTCTGTCTGTAAATATCCAAAGTTTCGACGGCGTGCCGTAAATGGGGAATGACAATGCTGCCGCCCACCACTAAAGCCACGTTGAAGGCATCATACAGTTCCGCATCCGTCCAACCGGCCTCCACGCAGGTGAGGATGTGATAGTCGATGCAGTCATTGCAGCGCAGCACCATGGAGGCTACCAACCCTAGTAATTCTTTGGTCTTCGGATCGAGTGCCCCTTCTTCATAGGCTTTTGTATCCAGGTTGAAGAAACGTTTGATGCCAAGATGCTCAATATCGAGTATCCTGGCATTCATCTTCTCGCGATAAGCTTGAAAATCGTCGATCCGATCCATTGGTTTATAAGTCCTTCAAAGACGGCTTGCGCAGATGAATACGCAGAAGACGGCGTCCGCGGGCTTCAAGCGCCTGGTAATCACCCAGCGCCTGGGCCATAGCCATGGTTCCAAAAGTCAGCCCCTCATTGGGGATATCCATATCCGCTTCAGATTCTGATGTAAATTCGATGAATACTCCGATATCCGGTCCACCTTTGTGAAGCTGGCCAGTGGAGTGCAAGAAACGCGGACCAAAACCGAGGGTCACGGCGTTGCCATAATTATCGAGGATGCGTCTGCGCAAGACCTGCAAATCGGCTTCCATTTCAGCAGTTCGCGGCAGGAAAGCATTGATGGCTACGTAGTCACCCTTGTGAACAAATTTTCTCAGGTAAGTATCAATCACATCAGTAAGCGATTTTGCATTCTTCCAATCGAATATCTGGTTGGAATACACATCGCCTGACTCAAATTTAATCAGCGGTGTGCCAAATTCCAATTTACCGGTTTCTTTGAATGCAGCGATACCGTTCATGGTACGCGTCTTGGCGTCTTGCACATCTGGCTGATCAAAAGAATTCACACCGAGAATGGAGCAAGCCAACGCTGTGGCAACTTCCCACAAGTAAAATTGGCTGCCCAAATCCATGGATGAATTAACTTTCATCACCAACAAAGGTTTATTGGCTTCACGTAATTCCTTGCAGAAGGCGTTATTGGCGGCATTGCTGCCAACGTAGAGGAATAATCGGTCTTTACCATATTTTGCTACTGGCAGGTTTGGCTCGGTGGCAACAGGCACGATACCGCGGCCTTCTTTGCCGCTGCTTTCGGCTAACAGTTGTTCAAACCAATTACCAAAGGCAGACCAGACTGAATCGGTCACCACAGTTAGTTTATCAAGACCGTCAAAAGCCGCTTCAGCCATCAATGCACCTAAAACCACACCGGGATTGGTAACAATACTGTTTTCAGGCTGGCATTGTTTAGCCAAGTCTTGCGTTTTCTTCAAGAATTCTTTCACATCAATGCCCAATAAAGCGGCAGGCACCAGCCCAAAAGCCGTCAATGCAGAGTTTCTTCCGCCCACCTGTGGATTGGCATTGATCACTTTGAAGAATTTCCGTTCTCTGGCCAGCACATCCAATTTGGTGCCCGGGTCGGTAATCGCCAGGAAATGCTCCCCTGCTTTATCGCCAAATTTCTTTGAGACTTCATCCCAGAAGTATTGAAAGAAGGCGTTGATCTCGCCGGTGGTGCCAGATTTGCTGGCTACGATATAAAGTGTTTTTTCAAGCGGCGAACGTTGGCGGGCCAGCAGTACTTCATCCGGATTGGTGGAATCCAATACACTGAGATCCAGACCGAGATTGCCTTGAAATTCAGTCTGTCCATTAATCAGTTTCAAAACTTCAGGGGCAAGCGATGAGCCGCCCATACCCAGGAGCAATGCGTGGGTAAAACCAGCTTTGCGGCATTCAGCCAATAAGGTTTCCAACTGCGGCAACAGTGATTCAGAATCCCAGGGGGCGCTTAACCAATCCATGCGGATGCGAATTTCGTCCTGGCCTTTAACATCTTTTGTCCACAACTCAGGATCGTGAGCATACATGCGCTTCACGAAATCTAGTTTTTCAAGTTTTTCAAGTCTTTTTCGAACTGATGCAGTAATTTTTTCAATGCCGGCGGTTTGTTCAAGCCTGCGTGTTTCTACGCTGGCTAATAAGGAGGTGAACGCATCCGCGAAGGATTTCACACCTTCATCTTCCAACTCTTGCGTTACGACGGCCATAGAGACACCCAATTTTTCCAATTGGGATAAAGCTTCTTTATTTGAAGCCAAATCAGATGCAATGGTCACGTTGGCTTTGCCGTGATCACCAAAAGCGGTCAACGTGGCCGGTGGCACTGTATTGACGGTGTCATCACCGATTAACTCTTCGATATAGATCACATCGCGGTAGTTGGGGTTCTTTGTGCTGGTAGAAGCCCAAAGCGGACGTTGTTTCTGGGCGCCTTTTTGTGCTAATTTTGCGAACCGTTCAGTCGCAAACTCTTTTAAAAACAACTCGTAAGCCAGTTTGGCATTGGCGATGGCAGCTTTGCCGAGTAGGGCAGCACCTTCAGCTTGATATTTCTTGACAAGCAGATCATCCACCTTGGAATCCACACGGGAGATAAAGAACGAGGCCACCGATGCGATGGATTCAATGCTCAGTCCCTTTAAAGCGCGGTCTTCCAAGCCTGAAAGAAAGGCTTCAATCACAGCCTGGTAGCGTTCTAGCGAGAAGATCAAGGTCACATTGACATTGATGCCCTCGGCGATCGTTTCGCGGATGGAGGGCAGCCCTTCGAGGGTCGCTGGAATCTTGATCATCAGGTTGGGACGGTTGACTTTCTGCCACAACCGTTTAGCCTCACGTACCGTTGCGCGCGCATCACGTGCCAGGTAGGGGCTAACTTCAAGACTGACATAACCGTCTTTATGAGCAGTGCTTTCATAAAGTGGGGCGAATAAATCCGCCGCATCTTGAATATCTTTGACAGCTAATTCCCAGAAGATTTCTTCTGCATTCAACCCTGACCATGCCAGCGGTTGAAGCGCAGAATCGTAATCTGTCGATTTTGCAATTGCGTTATTAAAAATACTGGGGTTTGAAGTTACCCCTTTGATTTCTCCCCTTTCGATCATGCCTTTTAACGCACCGTTATCAAGCAAAGAACGTTGAATATTGTCATACCAAAGGGATTGCCCCAATTTATGAAGCGCATCGATATTGTTCACTTTGTCACCTGATTCCTTAACAACTTAATTATTAACTATTCTTTTTTACCGTTCTCTTCAAGTTTTAGTATCTTGCCAACTCGCCGCCTGTGACGTTCTTCGGTGGAAAAAGTTGCCGAAGCAAAAGCTTTGACAAGTTCTCTGGCGGTTTCTGGTCCGATCACACGAGCACCTAAACAAAGCACGTTCATATTATCGTGTTCTACACCCTGACGGGCTGAATAAACATCGCTGATACTGCAGGCGTAAACACCCTTTATCTTGTTGGCAGCAATACATGCGCCAACACCTGAACCGCAAATCAAAACTGCCCGTTCAGCTTGTCCGTTGATGATGGCGCGGCCAGCTTTTTCAGCGTAGTCAGGATAATCCACCGGTTCTTGATTGTAGGTACCCAAGTCAATGGTTGAACATCCAGCTTCTTCGAGGGCTGCAATAACTTCATCTTTTAACGGAAATCCCGCATGGTCACATGCAACAGCGATTTGCATCCTATTTCTCCGCTTTCAAAAGTGATTTGGCAACTTCCACCACGTTCTTCACTGTGAAACCAAATTTCTCCATCAAAATCGGCGCGGGTGCAGAAGCGCCATAACCGGTCATGGCAATGATCTTGCCATCTGAACCAGCGTATTTCTCCCAGCCCTGGGCAATGCCGCATTCCACAACCAGGCGTGCCTTTACATCGGGCAACAAAACGCTGTCTTTGTAAGATTGGTCAGTTTTCTCGAACAATTCCCAACTCGGGAAGGAAACGAGCCTGACTGAATGCCCGGCATCCACGAGTTCCTGACCAGCTTTAACGATCAAATCAACTTCTGAGCCTGAAGCCATCAAGATGATTTCCGGTTTGCTTTTACCAAGATCAGCTAGCACATAAGCACCCTTCAAGGTGCCGCTGGCTGAACCCAATACACTGCGATCCACGGTGGGCAGATTTTGACGGGATAATGCCAGCAATGTGGGTCCGTGAGAATTCTCAACAGCGGCCCGCCAGGCCTGAGCAGTTTCATTGGCATCCGCAGGCCGCAGGACGGTCAGGTTCGGGATGGCGCGTAAAGCAGCCAGATGTTCTACCGGTTGATGGGTGGGGCCGTCTTCGCCCAATCCGATGCTGTCGTGGGTCATGACCCAGATTGCCTGAAGGTGGGTAAAGGCACCCACTCGCATAGCGCCGCGCATGTAATCGGTGAAGACTAAAAAGGTTGCTCCGAAAGGAATCAAACCTTTATGATAAGCAATGCCGTTCACCACAGCTCCCATGCCATGTTCGCGCACACCAAAGTGTAAATAACGCCCGATCGGATTTTCAGATTGGAAGGCAGTGGATTCTTTCAGCCAGGTATTATTGGAAGGTGTCAAATCAGCAGAACCGCCCATCAGTTCTGGTAAAACAGCCGCGAGTGCATTCAGTGTTTGACCTGAAGCCACGCGTGAGGCCATGCCCTTGGCGTCTGCCGGAAATTCAGGTAAGGCTGATTCCCATCCAACAGGTAACTTGCCACTCATGCGGCGTGTGAATTCCTTGCCTTCAACGGGATAAGCCTTGGTGTATTTATCCAGTGCAGCTTCCCAGGCTAATTTACTGGCAGCACCCTTTTCACCTGCTTTGAGGAAAAAAGCCTTGACATCATCTGGCACGAAGAAACGTGGTTCTTCTGGCCAGCCAAGGTTACGTTTGGCAGCGTTCAATTCATCATCGCCAGGCGGTTCGCCGTGAGCTTTAGCCGTATCCTGACGATTGGGCATGCCGAATCCAATATGGGTGCGGCAGACAATCAACGAAGGCCGTGGGTCTAATTTGGCGGCATTAATTGCGTTATCAATCTCTTCAACATCATTACCATCAGCGACGTACGAGACATGCCAGTTATAAGCTTCAAAGCGTTTGCCCCGGTCTTCAGTGAAAGAAAGTGAAGTCGACCCATCGATTGAAATTTTGTTGTCATCATAGCAATAAATAATCTTACCTAATTTTAAATGACCGGCCAAAGAAGCAGCCTCACTGGCCACACCTTCTTGCAGGTCTCCGTCAGTCACAATGCCGTAAACAAAATGGTCAACGATTTTGTGATCTTGCTTGTTAAATTCAGCAGCCAGGTGGGTTTCAGCGATGGCCATACCTACGCCGTTTGAAAGACCTTGCCCCAACGGACCGGTAGTAGTATCCACGCCCGGGGTGAAACCGTATTCAGGATGCCCCGGTGTTATGGAATCCCATTGGCGAAAATGTCTGAGGTCATCCAATGAAACCTTATAGCCGGTCAAATGAAGCATGCTGTAAAGCAGCATTGAGCCGTGTCCGCCTGAAAGGATGAAACGATCTCGGTCAGCCCAATCAGGGTTTTGCGGATCAAACTTTAAATGTTTCGTCCAAATGGTAAATGCTATCGCAGCAGCCCCCATGGGCAACCCGGGATGGCCTGAATTGGCTTGCTGTACACCGTCCGCGGATAAAAATCGAAGCGTATTAATGGCTTTATTTTGAAAATCGTCGTTCATGCTGTCCTCCGTAAAATGATTTTTTAATTTTACCACCTGCATCTTGTTAAAATAGAAAAAGGATTGCCAATTTTTGTCTAGACAATCAATTTTTATTAAATCTTGATATTTAGGTGTCGATAGAGTTCAGGTAATCATGATTCGACTGAAAACGGTATTTTTAGGGATTAGCAAAGGGGAAACCGAGGAACTTGCATACTTTCATGAAACGATCAACTCAGACAAAACACGTAATACAATAAAATATTAAATGCACAAAGTGGGTATCCATGTTAAAATTTTTAAGCCATACCAAGACCGGATTTGTGTTATGTGTGGCAAAAAAAAGTCGTAGAAATCTGTTTCTTCTAATCCCTTGTAGCAGAACAAAGAAGAGATCCAGTCAGTCACCTTTGGCATCTCGTACTTACTCAAACAAGTTCTAACACCAGATAATCACCTTTCTCATATCAGGAGTCCATTTATGACCGCAATATACCCGCCTGAACCCTTTCGTATTAAAGTCATCGAACCTATCCGGCTTATTCCGATAGAAGAACGCAAGAAAGCCCTTCAGAACAGTGGATATAACATTTTCGCATTAAAAGCAAAACATGTTTTTATCGATCTGCTGACAGACTCCGGCACGGGAGCGATGAGTTCTCATCAATGGGCGGCAATCATGGAAGGTGATGAATCCTATGCCGGTGCAAATTCCTATTTACGATTAGCAGATGCAGTTGAAAAAATTTTTGGTTTTCAGTTATTTGTCCCTACACACCAGGGCCGGGCATCTGAAAACATTCTCAGCGCAATTATGGTCAAACCTGGCAATTTTATTCCCTCAAATATGCATTTTGACACCACAGACGCAAATATCCGTGCTCGTGGCGGAAGGCCGACCAATCTGGTGATCAATGACGCTTTTGACCCAAAGAATCTTCATCCCTTCAAAGGGAATATGGATATAGCCAAGCTCAAGGCATTTATTCTTGAAACGGGTATTGAGAATATCCCCCTCGGAATGATTACAGTCACAAACAATGCCGGCGGCGGTCAGCCAGTTTCAATGGAAAACATAAAAGCAGTTGCAGAGACATACCACTCCTTTGGAATTCCGTTTTACATCGATGCGGCAAGGTATGCCGAGAACTGCTATTTTATAAAATTGCGTGAACCAGGCTACGAAAATAAATCCACATTGGAAATTGCCAGAGAAATGTTCTCTTATGCCGACGGTTTTTGTATGAGCGCAAAAAAAGATGCCATTGTTAACATCGGCGGATTGCTTGCGACAAAAGATGAATTGATATTTCAAAAAATTAAAAATGAGCTCATTTTACGCGAAGGCTTTCCCACATATGGCGGATTGGCTGGTCGTGATTTGGATGCCATGGCTGTCGGGCTCTTTGAAGGCCTTGATGAAGAATATCTTCATTACCGACTCGGACAAACTGCTTATTTAGCCAACAAACTAAAGGATGCAGGCATTCCCATCATCGAACCCCCCGGAGGACATGCCATCTTCATTGATGCCGGATCATTGTTACCGCATATCCCGCACCATGAATTTCCAGGCCAATCCTTGACCAACGAACTTTATCTTCAAGGTGGAATCCGTGGTTGTGAAATTGGTTCAGTGATGTTTGCAGTTCCCAACCCTGTGACCGGCGAAATCAATTATCCCAAGCTGGAAATGGTGCGGCTTGCGATTCCGCGGCGCGTTTATACGCAATCACACCTTGATTATGTTGCCGCTATTATTATCAATATTGCTGAGAAGGCAAATACATTAAAGGGATACAAGATTACTTATGCCCCGGAATTGCTCAGACATTTTACCGCCCGATTTGAACCTTTATAGAATAACAACAAACATTGTGATCTATACAAAAAAGGGCTGCCATAAAACGGCAGCCCTTTTTTGTTATCTCTTCCCGCCATCCCAAACGAGGAAGGGCATATTTACGACCACTCCTGACTTGGTCGTGGTTAGTTTTCCATCCTTTTCGGCTTGAAGAATTTCTGACTCGGACATGAATTCAACTGCCTTTTCACCATCTACCCATTTGGTCAAAATGATCTGGCGTAGGGGTGTGTAGCCTTCAGTGCCAGGGGGATTATTGAAAACATCTGGTTGGAACCCAAGAGGGCCCTTGCCAGAAACGCCATTTTCAAATACGTATACATTTGCTAAAGCAGATTCAGGTACATCGGCCAATGAAGGCACATAAATAACCGGCGATTGCATCATATTGGTCAACGTTTCAGCGATCCCGGGGTCAGAAGCTTCTGTATGGGTGAAGTAAATCTCTTTACCCTCGGCATATGCTAATCCTGCTGGAACTTGTGCAAAGGTGCCTGTAGCCTGCGGTTGAACACTGCACGATGCCAAAAACATGGGTAATAAGGCTATGGAAAAGATCATTATCTTGATCCGCTTTGATTTGAACATCAGCAAACTCCTTTATTTGTTGTTTGACTAAATTTTCTTTTTTCGCAGCCGAAGGCTGTTGGTAACCACGAATACGCTGCTAAAAGCCATTGCACCTGCTGCTAAAACCGGCACCAGATATCCTAATGCCGCTGCTGGGATTAGGATGATATTGTAGATAAACGCCCAGAACAGATTTTGTTTGATGGTGGTCATGGTAGCCCGAGAGAGTTGAATAGCTCTTACTGCCCCTCTAAGATCACCGCTAATCAACACCACTGGAGCTGAGGCCATAGCGACATCTGCACCGGTGCCAATGGCTATACCCACATCCGCTTGAGCGAGAGCAGGCGCATCATTTACACCATCACCAACCATGGCGGTCACATATCCTTGCGCCTGAAGTTTCTTGACTTCAGCAGCCTTGTCGCCTGGCAGCACTTCTGCAAATACCTGGTCGATACCAACCTGCTTGGCAATGGCTTGGGCAGTCTGCTGGTTATCTCCAGTCAACATGGCCACTTTGATGCCCATCTTATGAAACTGTTGAATCGCTTCGATAGAGCCTTCTTTAACCGTATCTGCAATGGCAATTGCTCCAGAGACTTCACTATTGACGGCGACTAAAACAGTGGTTTTTCCTTCACTTTGCAACCGTGAAACATCTGAATCATACGCACTGGTATCAAACTTACGTTCTGACATCATACGAGGACTGCCAACCAACACCTGCAAACCATCCACCTGGGCTTCGACACCATGACCGGCAGTGGCACTAAACCCCTGCGGCTCAGAGAGCTTCTGGTCTCGGTTTCCAGCTTCTGCGACGACTGCTTCACCCAAAGGATGTTCAGACCCTTTTTCTACAGAAGCTGCCATCCGTAAAATTTCATTTTCATTAAATTGCTTGTTTTTGACTATGATATCTGTAACCGATGGCTGACCTTTGGTTATGGTTCCAGTTTTATCCAGAACGACCATTTTCACATGTCCGGCGCGTTCAAGCGCTTCTGAAGTTTTGAGCAGCACACCCATTTCTGCACCTCGGCCAGTCCCCACCATTACCGCTGTGGGGGTTGCCAAACCCATTGCGCAAGGGCAAGCAATCACAAGCACAGCCACCATTACGATCAATGCGCGTGTAAACACACTTACATCAGAATTGATTGCCAGGGGTGGTCCGAATAACATCCAGGCAACAAATGTCAATAATGCTATACCGATCACTGCCGGTACAAAATAGTTTGAGATTCGATCCACCAATTTTTGAATAGGTGCCTTGGACCCTTGGGCTTCTTCGACCAGACGGATAATCTGTGCCAGGGCAGTTTCTTTACCAATTTTAGTGGCTTCAAATTTGATCATGCCCAGTTTATTCAGGGTTGCACCTATGACAGCCACACCAGGACCTTTTTCAACTGGCATGGATTCACCGGTTAACATAGATTCATCTACTGAAGAACGTCCTTCAACAACCACACCATCCACCGGGATCTTCTCTCCAGGTCTCACGATGATCACATCACCCACCAGCACATCCTCAACAGGAACTTCCATTTCTTGCCCTGCTCGGATGATGCGGGCACTTTTTGCACGCAATCCCATAAGTTTTTTGATGGCTTCGCTGGTGCGTCCCTTGGCTTTCACTTCCAACAACTTGCCTAACTTGATTAAAACAATAATCACAGCGGCTGTTTCGAAGTATACATGCCCAGACAGAAGCCCAAAGGTTACAGGTAGTGAATAGAGAAACGCAGCGGATGTACCAAGTGCCACGAGTACATCCATGTTGGCTGATCCGTTGCGCAGCGATTTGTAAGCGCCAACATAATACTGCCAGCCAACGTAGAACTGAACCGGAACCGCGAGAACAAGCATGACCCATTTGATCCAGGTTGAATGTGATACTTCCATCGGAAGCAAGCCAAAATCCCCCGACATCGCGATAATGAAGAGAGGGACGGTGAAAACCAATCCTATCGTTAATAGTCGTTTCTGTTGGTCGATTTCTTTCTGCCGTGCTAAAGCTTCTGCATCCTCTGTATCGCCACCTGTTGAAATCGCTTCAAACCCTGCGGTAGAAATTGCACGGCGCAGGTCGGTCTGACTGACCAAGGTGGGGATATAACGCAATTGAACTTTTTCAGTCGTGAAACTAACATGCACATCACTCACACCTTCAATTGATGAAAGTGCTTTTTCCAAGCGGCGTGCATCATTATCATCGCTCATGCGTTTGATTAATAAATCTGCTTCACCTACAGCAATACCATAGCCTGCATGCTGCACACGCGCCACCAGGTCCGTCAATGTTGTAGCGTGTGGATCATATTCCACCGTTGCTCTTTCGCTTGAAAGGTTCACTTGTGCGAAGTGAACGCCTTTATCTTTTTTTAAGCTTCGCTCCACAGTGGCAACACAGTTTGCACAGGTCATGCCGGTGATCGGCAAGATCACTTGCTTGAATTCAGTCATTTTTGACTTTCTTGAACGAAGGCTATTTCTTTACCGGATAATTAATTTCAGCCAATAAATCTTCAATGGATTCGGGTGTAGCGGGGGCGTCATAATCCACGACCACTTCTTTGGTGGCGGCATCCGCTGAAACAGTTTTGACACCTTCCATTTCGCTTAGTTCGCTCTGGATGGTGTGTACACAGTGATTGCAATTAATTCCTGGTACGGAATATTTTACTGTTGTCATTTTAATCTCCTGATCATAATTTGCCGGCGTGTTCATAGATTTCTGCAATTTCTTTCATTACACGTTCCCGTTCCTTTGGGTCGTCACCGCGGATGGCGGTGATCACACAGGAATTCAAGTGCTCATCCAGGATTTGGGTGGTCACCTTGTTTAATGCAGCCTGAACAGCCTGAATTTGACGGATCACATCTATGCAATATTCCCCGTTTTCAACCATGCGGGTAACACCTTTGATGTGCCCTTCAATTGTCTTCAATCTCAACACACTGGATTCATGCTTCATGGTTCTCCTTAACCCACCCCCTATGGGGGAGGGGTATTAATAATATAGCAATTTGTATCGGATTTGTCAAGTTACAATGTTGAACCTTTACAGGATTTATATTGACAGGTTCTCAAAAAAACCACATACTATATTTATAAATGAGCAAAAATAGCTTGCCCTTAATCAATCAAACTATCCTCATCACTGGCAGTGCGAGACGCCTCGGTAAAGTCATGGCGCTGGCGGCTGCCCGCAGCGGTGCGGATGTAATCTTGCATCACGCCCACTCTCCTGCTGACGTGGAGGGTGTGGCTGCTCAAATTCGCAGCCTTGGAAGAAAAGCCTGGGTTCTTGAAGCTGATCTCAATGACATTGAACCAACCCAAAAATTGATGCAATCCGCTTTTTCACTAGCACCGGTGAACGCCTTAATCAATAATGCGGCCATATTTAAATCTATAGACTTAGCACACACCTCAATTAATGATTGGTCGGAGCATCTTCAAATCAACCTCACTGCTCCGTTTCTCATCAGCCAGGCATTTGCCGCCGGATACCAGGGTTCACAACCAGGTAGAATCATTAACATGCTGGATTGGCGCGCGTTGCGCCCCGGCAAGGATCATTTTCCGTACACCATCAGCAAATCTGCACTGGCCGCCATGACCAGTTCCATAGCGCTTTCATTAGCACCTGGCATCGTCGTTAACGGCATCGCGCTCGGGGCCATTTTACCCCCCGGTGATGAAGATTTTTCGCCGTCTTTGATCAAGCATGTGCCCATGCAGCGCTGGTCTAAACTCGAAGAACTGGAAGATTTAATTATCTGGCTGTTATCAGCACCTGAGTATATTACCGGCGAGATCATCCATCTGGATGGCGGTCGACATCTTGTTTAATTGGATAGGAAGTTTGGATGGATAAAATTTTGATTAAGGATTTACTAATTCGAGGGGTGATCGGGATTTCTGAACGAGAACGTGAACAACCCCAGGATATTCTCGTCAACATTGAAATCTCTGCTGATATTTCCACTGCTGGAAAATCGGATAACGTGGAAGATTCAGTGAATTACCGCACTATCGCCAAGAAAGTTCTGGCGCATACCGAAACGATTAAGCGCTACACCGTAGAAGCCCTCGCTGAGGACATTGCCAAACTTTGCCTCGAAGACAATAAAGTGCAATCGGTTCTGGTGCGTGTCGAAAAACCCGGTGCCGTTCGTTTCTCCCGTTCGGTTGGCGTGGAAATTATTCGAAAGCAATAGACATATGAACGAAGCATATGTGCTGCTTGGTTCCAATATAGAACCAGAGAAAAATATTCTTCTGGCGCTTTCTTATTTGGAGCAGAATTTTCTGGTTTACGATGTTTCACACACATGGCAGACCAAACCGGTCGGCAGCGATGCCGCAGACTTCTTGAACACCGCCGTCATGATTGAAACGGAGCTGGATGCTTATACCCTAAAAGAACGATGCCTCTGCCATATTGAAGAACAGTTAGGCCGCGTAAGACAAAAAGACAAAAATGCCCCCCGCACGATTGATCTGGATATCATTGTTTTTAATGGTGAAGTATTGGATTACAACCTGTACCGTTATGCACATTTAATTCTGCCATTTGCAGAATTGCTGCCGGAGTATGTAGATCCTGAAACTGAAAAAACACTGATTGAATTGGCAGAAGAACACATCAAACTAAATACGGCCAAAAAATTAAAACATTTAGCTCCACCTGTTTAGACTTTATTTCTTGCGTCCAAATAATCCCCTGATAACTTGTTTCAACGGTTCAACTCTTACTGGATTCAAATTTAAAGAATCAAGCTGTTCAAAAGCTTCTGCATATAGCTGTTCGAACTTCTGGCTGGTTTTCTGTGCGCAGCTTTCTTGCTCAAGCAGTTTTGCTAAACTCAGAGCATCAATTTCTGAAACTGATGATAATGATTTCCATTGAAGAAAAAAATCTTGCTGATTTTGAATTCCTAAAAGTATCGGATAGGTTTTCTTTTTTGTTGTCAGATCGGTGAGCGTGGATTTTCCAGTCTGTTGGTCATTACCCCAAATGCCAAGCCAGTCATCCTGTACCTGAAAAGCGGCACCTATCATATTGCCGAAATCCATGAGTGCAAGCCATTGTGACTCTTCTGCCAAACTAATTAAAGAGCCCAAACCCAGACAGGCAGCCAACAAAGCCCCTGTTTTTCCTTCAACCATCTGCCAGTAAAGTTCGATGGGCAGATCATTTTGATCTTCGAAAGCGATATCCAGATATTGACCGCGAGTAAGTTTCAGACAGGCAGATTGAAGCAAATTTATTGCCTGATTAATCACCACCGGGTTTAAATCAGACTGCAATCGAAATAACGCGAGTTGAGCAGTGGTCAGCATGGCATCCCCGGCATTGATAGCCTGCGCTTCTCCCCACTTGACCCACACGGTTTGTCTTCCACGCCGTGTCTCGCTCTGGTCTTGAATATCATCATGGATGAGTGAGAAATTGTGCACCAATTCCACTGCTGCGGCAGCCGGCAATGCTTTACGCCAATCGCCACCGCAAGCATGACAAGTCAATAAAACCAGCAATGGACGAATGCGTTTGCCTTGTGCGTCTGGACCGCATTTATCCCCTTGCCAGCCAAGTTGATAATGCAACATTGAAGTATATTCTGCTGGATAGTCTTTTAGCATTTGGTCTAAGGAATTATGCAGTTCACTGTCAATAGCAGATTGTAATTCTGAAATAACGATCTTATCAGTCATTCAAATGAGCCTTATTAATCGGTGTTTGCTTCAATTGCTCAATGGTTCCTGCCCCCACTGCGAACATTGCTATACGCAGTTCCAGATTTAATTCATCGATTAGATTAACCACTTCTTCACTGGATTTCGTTGCTGCTCTCAAAAAGCCGCCTGCAATCCCACCCATAGAAGCGCCCAATGCCAGGCTCTTGGCGATATCCAGACCCTTTCGCAGCCCGCCTGAGGCGATCACTGGAACGTCTGGAAGCGCTTGACACACTTCTATAACAGCTTCAGCAGTTGGCATGCCCCAATCATAAAAATGAGAACTGATGCGGATGCGTGCCTCAGAAGAATTTCGGTGTTTTTCGACCTCAGACCATGAGGTACCACCAGCGCCAGCGACATCGATGCAGCTTACGCCTGCATCCGCCAGCCGCCTCGCTGCTAGTGCATTGATGCCCCATCCAACTTCTTTGGCAATAACAGGCACTGCCATAGCTTTGCATATTTCATTAATTTTCTTTAACAGACCGGCGTAATTAGTTTGTCCTTCAGGCTGCAATGCTTCTTGCAGTGAATTGAGGTGCAGGATCAAAGCATTCGCTTCAGCCATCTCAACCACCCGTTTACATTCATCCACCCCAAAGCCATAGTTGAGTTGAATCGCGCCAAGGTTGGCATATATAGGAATAGATGGTGCCCATTTTCTTAATTGGTAAGTCTTAGCAGCTTCTACTGAATCCAAACCCGCCCTGCCTGAACCCAGTGCTAATGCGATCCCGCGCAATTGAGCTGCTTTAGCCAAATTGCGGTTGATTACTAAACCATCAGCAGTTCCGCCGGTCATGGAAGATATAAGGATCGGTGATTGCACCGTTTTGCCTAGAAAATCACTTTCTGTTGAAATGCTTTGAAAATTAATTTCTGGCAGCGGATTATGGTTAAAGTGAAAATGATCAAACCCCGTTGCAATTCCGGATTGTACGTTTTTATTCAGGTTTATTTCTATGTGATCTTGTTTTCGACTTTTTGTCAGCCGCGGAGAATCTTCCATTATTCCTCACTTGTTGCTTTGAGTATACCAAAACAATGCATAATCTTTTTCCAAAATACAAAAAAACAGGGATTATAATCACACCTAAACAACAATATAAGTGTTTTGTAGATATGGATGAATTTTTGTAACAAAACAGTCCTTGACAGAAACATAAGGATCGTTACAATTTATGCTATCTAATAACACAACTACCGCCAGGAGGCTTTTAAGATGAGTGAAACACTAAAAAAAGTTACAGAAGTCATCGTTGATGTTTTGAAAGTGGAGTCTAAGGAAGTTAAGGAAGAGACACGATTCGTAGAAGATTTAAAAGCTGACTCCATGGATCAATTCTTTTTGATCGACGGTTTCTGCGAAAAATTTGACATTAACATCAATGACGAAGATGCAAGAAATATCAAAACAGTCGCAGACGCAGTTAGCTACATCGACAGCCACCAAAAATAATTTTTGTCTCCTGGTGCGCTCTTTACACCTCAAGACGGTATTAAAAAGTAATTAAGCCCGGAATCTCTTCAGGATATCGGGCTATTTTTACGCCACTAGTCTGAAGTGCTTGAATCTTGTTTTGTGCCGTCCCGGATGAGCCTTCGATCAGCGCACCAGCATGCCCCATACGTTTGCCAGGAGGCGCTGAGATACCCGCAATGAACGCCACCACTGGTTTAGTCATATCTGACGATATATATAAGGCTGCTTTTTCTTCATCATTGCCGCCGATTTCGCCAATCATCACGACGGCATCCGTTCTGGCATCCGCTTCAAAGAGCTCCAGACAATCTACAAAATTCATACCCTTGACTGGATCACCGCCAATACCCACACAAGCAGAGACCCCCATGCCACTTTGTTTTAGCGCATAAAGCACTTCGTAGGTCAATGTTCCAGAACGTGAAATCACACCAATGTTTCCTGAAGTGACAATGTTGCCTGGAATAATGCCGACTTTGGCTTCGTCAGGCGTCAGTAATCCCGGACAATTCGGTCCGATCAAACGTGTACGTCGAGAAGATAGATACTGCTTTACACGCATCATATCCTGGATCGGCGCGCCTTCTGTAATGCACACCACCAAAGGTATTTCTGCGTCGACAGCTTCAAAGATCGCATCTCCAACGAACCTTGCAGGCACAAAAATGACGCTGGCATTAGCGCCAGTAACTTCTACAGCGGTCTGTACAGAATCAAACACGGGCACTTTTCCGTTTAATACCCATTCGCCGCCTTTACCAGGGGTGACCCCTGCCACAATATTGGTTGTGTAATTCAACATCTGTTCGGTATGGAATAAACCTTCGTTTCCGGTAATACCTTGCACCAAAAGACGAGTCTCTTTGTTCACTAAAATGCTCATGCATTCCCCTCCGCGGCTTTGCGCACTGCGATAGTAGCGGCTTCATACAAACTCTTGGCAGGGATCAGATCCGTGCCTTGCAACAGCCGCAAACCCTCTTCGTCGTTCGTTCCCACAAGTCTGACTACAATTGGAATTTTGGTGTGTATTTCTTTAAAGGCACTCAAGATGCCTTTGGCAACCTCATCACAGCGGGTAATTCCACCAAACACATTTATTAAAATAGATTTTACTTTTTCATCCTCCAGGATTAAGCGCAGCGAATCTTCCACTTTTTTGGCATTCGCGCCGCCGCCAATGTCCAGGAAATTAGCAGCTTCGCCGCCTAATTCCGTGATGATATCCATGGTTGCCATAGCCAGGCCAGCTCCATTTACCAGACAACCGATGTTGCCGTCCATTTTTATAAAAGAAACGCCAATTTTGCGGCCTTGAATTTCTGTGGGGGGTTCGGCATGAATATCTCGAAAATCCGAGAGATTGGGGTGTCTGAAGAGCGCGTTATCATCCAATACTATCTTGGCATCCAGAGCAGATAAACGCTTTTCTGATGTAATAACCAAAGGGTTAATCTCAACAAGTGTTGCATCACAATCCACGTATACTTTCCAAAGCTGATTGATGATGGTGCTAAATTCCTGCCAATAGGCCCGGTCCAGATCAATGTTGATTGCCACATCGCGAAGTTGATAATCACGCAGCCCCAACAAAGGATCAATCACTCGTTTGACTATTTTTTCGGGATTACCTCGTGAAACTTCCTCGATATCCATACCGCCAAAACTGGAAGCCATTAGTAATGGTTTTTGAGAATTACGGTCATTGGCGATGCTTAAGTATATTTCTTTGTCAATTGAGACCATTTCGTCCACTAAAACCTTGCGGACGGGTAAACCGTTAATCTCTTTTCCTAATATTTGACCAGCGTACTCCTCAGCTTCTTCGATAGTTTTGGCAACTCGCACTCCCCCAGCCTTGCCTCTACCGCCAGAAAGCACCTGAGCCTTGATAACCACGCGGCCACCTAACTCTTCACAGATTTGTTTGATTTCATCTACTGATTCAGCGATTCTCCCATTAGGTACGGGAATTCCATACATTGTGAACAGTATCTTCGATTGGTATTCTTGAAGTTTCATCAAGCCACCTTTGTAGCAATATTCACTATCATAAGAATTATACACTCGCACAAAAAATCAAAACAGCCCGGATATAAAACCGGGCTGTCATTTTTACGTCTACTCTTCGTTATTCTTTCAGGAAGTTTTCAAGTGCTTCTTTGCTGATGCGGTAAGACTCACCAATTTTCTTGGCTTTCAATCCGCCTGAGGTGATAGCTGCAACGACATCTGCTTCTGCAACCTTAAGAACATTAGCAGCTTCAGCAGTGGTCATTACTGATGGAATGGGAGCGGCTGCAGCCACGTTGGCCGACCCAACTTGAGGCTGGTTCTGCCCAATTCCTGCAAGGGATTGGGAGAGCACATTCCCGATTCCAAGCCCTGCGCCAATACCAGCAGTTAAGCCAGCACCACCGCCAGGATTATTGGCTGCTTCGCGCATGGCATCGGAGGCTTGCAATTGTGCGTAAGTAGCCATATCCAGCATACCCATGGCACGCAGCTCTTCTGCAGATTTCTCTGAAGGTTTCAAACTGCCAATATAGAAAGATTTGAGCAAACATCCTAGAGCAGCGAAGTCATCTTGCGCTTTGGCCCGGATGCCAGCACCCAGCTCTTCAGTCAAAGAAATTAATTCAAAAACATTCTTTGTCTCTCCAGTGGTTGAAAGAATATCCTGAAGTTTAGAGAGGAGCATGATTCTGAAGCGTCCTTCAATTTCTGAAAGCTGGTAAGAACTCTTTGCACCCATGATTTGGGTCACAAATTGCTGCGGATCAGATATATTGAAGCTGTAAGTACCATATCCAGTCAATAGAGCGACGCCCAAACCAACACCGGCATTCTTGACCATAATGGGTTGAGCAGTGCCCCACTTGCGATCGGGGAACTCTTTGGTTGAAACAAAATAAACTTCCGCAGTAAAGGGAGTGCGGTCATTAAAGGCTTTACCAATAAAATCAGTCAACAGCGGAATATTTGCGGTAACAATGGTGTGGCGGCCGGGTCCAAAAGAATCGAGAGCCTGACCATCACGCATAAAGACAACACGTTGTGATTCGCGGACAATTACCTGAGAACCAATACGCAGGTCACATACACCGGTTTCAGGAAAGCGATGAACCAATTCATCATTCATCTCGTTAGGATATTCAACTACATCAAAAATTCTTGCCATCAGATCTCTCCCATAGAAAATAGATTATTTAGATTATTGCCCGAGTTTCAGCAGTTCAGAACGCTGGTTGAAAGCATCCACACAATCCTGAGCTTTTTGGTTGAGATTGCGAATTGCTGCAGGCAACCCATCAGTGCCTATTGAGGCTTCAAGATTATCAATCGCATTGGCGATATCATCACCCATAGTAACCAGTGCCAGGTCGTATTGGTACATCTTTTCTAACTCTGCTTCATTAATTTTTGTAGATTCGAAAAAGCTGGAATAACCATAGGCTGCGTTCCGTACCCGATCGATGAATTGACGCAGTCTGGTTGATGCAATTTCGATTTCATCCAGAACATCAAGCTGACCGGCGTTGACCAAATCTCTTTGGATGCTTGATATTCTTGTCCACTGGGTCTGGAATTTATCAGAAATAGTTTCACGCAATAACTTGTCAGCATTTCTGCGATCCACGCGCTCAATATAGCCCTTGAACCCTGGAATCTTGGCAAATAATTTCTTGATGACATCTTGTTGAGATGTTACCCGATCAAACAAATCGCTCACAGTATCCTCCGTTTGCATATAATTAGCAATTCTTAATGATTATAGTGTTTTTTCTTATCTCTTACAATTTATTTTACGGTTTAAAAAATATATTGATTCGAAATTCTTATTAATCTTTTATTAGAAAGAATAATATTTCAGTCTGCAAGTATTTTGTTAAGTGATTGATAGGATTTTTTCCATTTTCGATGTATATAATCTTAATAATTAGTAAACTTAACGAAAGGAGAGACCCTATGTTATTTGCACCGAAAGAAAAAGGACAAGGTTTAATTGAATACGCATTGATTCTCGTTTTGATTGCAGTGGTTGTTATTGTTGTCCTTCGCTTACTCGGACCTCAAATTGGTGATGTATTCAGCAAGATAAACAATTCATTATCAGCCGCTCCAAACTAAAAAAAGTCACGATCACAATCATCTGTTAAGTAGCTGTAATGTAAAAAGGATTGTAAACGAGTCTCATAATACTATAATTAAAATATAGTTATTAATATTATGAAAGGAGATATAACATGTTATTCGCCCCGAAAGAAAAAGGCCAAGGTTTAATTGAATACGCATTGATTCTTGTTTTGATTGCTGTAGTTGTAATTGTTGTCCTTCGTTTGCTCGGACCTCAAATCGGAGATGTCTTCAGCAAAATCAACAACTCTTTGTCAGCAGTCTAGTTTTTCACCAAAACACAAGTATTCAGAAAGGCTCTGTTAACAGAGCCTTTCTTATTTGTAAGCCATAAATCACCCAAAAATTGAGTAAAAATTTAGTAAATGCAGATGTAATAGCCGTATAATTAACATGATATTAATTAGGAATGAAGGATAAGTAGGAGGATTCAATGGCTGCAGGCAAAAAACGTAGAAGTAACATTTTGATAATCATTATTTTGATCATAGCGGTCGGTGCAGTCCTTGCGTATTTAGCACTGACTAACAACCCCGGGTTATTAGGCGGAACACCTGCTGCCAACCAAACGGAACCTACTGCAACACCTTACGTTGATTTAGTCGATATCGTTATCGCATCACAATCCATCCAACGCGGAACAGTCATTACCAGTGATATGGTCACGACAATAAAATATCCTCGTATCCAAATGGCAGAAGGTGTATTCTACGAAAGCATAGAAGAAGTTGTCGGACAAAAAACCAAATATGACATTGAGCCGACAGTTCCATTAACACTAAGCATGGTAATTTCTGAAGATGGCGGTTCTCTGGCCTCATTTGATATTCCTGATGGCATGACCGCTTTTTCGATTCCGATCAGCCCAGAAACCAGCGTCTCTTTTGCCCCTCAACAAGGCGACCATGTGATGGTGATCGGTTGTATGTTGCTAACAGATTTAGACATTGACTTCCAAACTCGTTTACCCAACAATACAAATACAACTTATGTGCCTATTGACATTAATGGCGTCAGTGATGAAGTTCTCTCAGTAATATTGACGGCCAAAGGCACTTCAAATGCATTATCAGTTGAACCAAGTGCCGCTGGCTCTTTGAATTATTTTGGCCGATACGAACTGGATGCAAGTACGAACTCTTTCGTTTACCTTACAGCCTCTGAAGCTCAGCGCCCGCGCTTGGTATGCCAGACTATTATTCAAGATGCCGCCATACTTAAAGTCGGCATGTTTAGTACTGACGGTTCAACCCAACCTGTGGCAGCACCGACTGCCGCACCCGAATCAGTGGAACCCACCCCCATGGTTGGCACTTCCTATGCTGATTATGAAGGATCAGCTACATTGATCCTTACCCCACAAGATACCTTGATCCTTAATTACTTGCTCTTATCAGGCACAAAACTTTCACTTGCCCTGCGCAGTGCCGGCGACGTAGGAGTAATTGTCACTGATCCTGTTACTTTGCAATACGTGATGGATCAGAAAAATATTATTTCAGCAGCGAAACTTCCATTTAACGTCGAACCCAGAGTTGACACACTTGTCTACCCCGGTTTTAATGACTATATCTTAATTCAACCTTAGCACAGGTAGTTGATCATAGATTAACCGGAGTCGTAATGGTATCGCAAGAAAAAATTAACGTTGTGGTGGTTGATGATATTGATGAATCGCGAGAAATGATCTTGCGAATGCTTCAATTTGATTCATCCATTGAAGTCGTAGGCACTGGAAGAACTGGGATTGAAGCCATTGAATCCGCACAAAAATTGAAACCTGATGTGATTGTGATGGATATCAACATGCCAGATATGGATGGTATTACCGCCACTGAAGCAATCCGCAAAAAAGTACCCTTTATTCAAATTGTAGTGCTTTCAGTTCAAAATGATGCCAATTACATGCGCAAGGCCATGTTAGCTGGCGCACGAGATTTCTTGACCAAACCCCCCATGATTGATGAGCTAACCGCCGCTATTCGGCGTGCTGGTGATTTGGCTCATGAAGAGAAATTGAAACAAACTCCAGTCTTCCAATCTAATGCCATGACCGGACCGTTATCACCGCAGATGATGATGCGTATGCCCCAGATGACCATGGGGAAGATAATCTGCGTCTACAGTCCAAAGGGTGGTGCTGGTTGTACGACTGTTGCCACCAATCTGAGTGTTGGACTAAAAACACAAGACAATAAAGTAGCCATTGTGGATGCAAACCTGCTTTACGGCAATGTGGCTGTCTTTTTGAATGAGCATGGGAAAAATTCCATCCTGGATTTGGTTGACCGGGCTAATGAACTTGACCCTGAAATTATTGAGGATGTCATGGTTGAAAACAAATTAACCGGACTTCACATGATGCCTTCCCCTAAAGAACCAGAATTGAACGACGCTCATAAAGGAGAACCTGTTTCAAAGGTATTATCCTATTTGAAACAAATTTATAACTACATCATTATCGATACAACATCATATCTCACAGAAGTTGTTCAAGCTTGCCTCGACAGTGCTGACTATATCGTTTTACTTACAACACAAGATATTCCATCCATTAAAACCACCAACCAGTTCCTGACCCTGGCTGATGCATCAGGAATCGCAAGAGAAAAAATCCTCTTTGTGATGAACCGTTACGATAAACGTATAGCCATCTCACCTGAGCGCGTTGGTGAAAGTTTGAAACAACCTGTTCTGGTCGCAATACCATATGAAGAACGAATAATTACCAGCGCAATGAACAGAGGGGTGCCATTTATGGTCGACAATAAAGCTGCTCCAGCAGGTAAGGCGATTATTTCTCTCATAGATGTAATACGCACAAGAATTCAGAAAGACCAAGAAAACCCCTCGCTCTAATTAGGTCTGAGGAGACCAGGTAAATGTCAATCTTAAAGAGAATTCAATCCGGCGAAAATCAAAACGCTTCCAATCAAGGTGGAAGTTCGTCTACATCTTCACCTTCTTCACCAATGCAGGTACGAAAACCACTTATTCAACCTGGCCAATCCGCGATGGATACGTACCAGGATCTTAAAAGCAGGGTCCAGAGCAAATTATTGTCTGAACTTGATCCAAGTGTGGACGTTACTGAAATAAATGAAGTTCGAAAAACCATCCAGAACCTTTTTGATCAAATTTTGGTTGAAGAAAATTTTGTTTTATCACGAACTGAAAAAACCAGATTGTTTGATCAAATCGTCGCCGAGATTCTCGGGCTTGGTCCACTTCAGCCGTTACTTGAAGATGATACGATTACTGAGATCATGGTTAACGGTGCCAAAGACATTTATGTTGAACGGCGAGGCAAGCTGCAACGGGTACCGTTAACTTTTGAAAGCGATGAACACGTCATGCGCATCATTGAAAGAATTGTTGCGCCGCTTGGCCGTCGTATTGATGAATCCAGTCCTTATGTAGATGCCCGCCTACCAGATGGCTCTCGTGTTAATGCAGTCATCCCTCCGATTTCGTTGATCGGACCAATTCTCACCATTCGTAAATTCTCCAAAAACCCCTTTACCGTGGATCAATTGATCCAATTTGGATCTTTGACCACAGAAGCCCTGCAATTCCTGGATGCTGCAGTAAAATCCAGAATCAATATCGTTATTTCTGGCGGCACCGGTTCTGGCAAGACCACCTTGCTGAATGTGCTCTCCAGTTTCATTCCAACTGATGAACGTATTTTAACCATTGAAAATGCTGCTGAACTGCAATTAAGGCAGGAACATGTCATTACCCTTGAATCACGCCCGCCAAATATTGAAGGTAAGGGTGAGATTACCATCCGCGATTTGGTCGTCAATGCTTTGCGTATGCGCCCCGACCGGATTATCGTAGGCGAAATTCGCGATGAAGCCGCCATTGATATGCTGCAGGCTATGAACACCGGTCATGATGGTTCCATGACCACACTTCACTCTAATAGTCCACGCGATACACTATCCCGTCTTGAAACCATGGTCATGATGGCTGGCATGGATATCCCCATGCGCGCCATCCGCGAGCAGGTAAGTTCGGCTATTGATCTTGTGGTTCATCAAGAGCGTATGCGTGATGGAACACGTAAAGTGGTCAATATCACTGAAGTCACCGGCATGGAAGGCGACGTTATTACCATGACCGACGTCTTTGTCTATGAACAGTTGGGCTATGAAAATAATAAAGTGATTGGACGTATGCGTCCGACAGGACTTCGACCTAAATTTATGGAAAAAATCGAAGCTTCCGGTATCCATCTTCCGCCAAGTGTTTTTGGCATCGGATCTCACAGGTAATAGGAAACGCTTATGGACCCTGTCATAATTCTTTGGGCTGGTGGTGCGCTTGTACTTATCCTTACTGTGGTAGGTATAGTTGTATCTATTAGCAGCAGACGATCCACTGAAGAAGAACGCCTGGGAGAATACGTTGAGCCGGAGAAAGAAGCGTTTGCGCCAAAGAGAGAAGCCTCCACTCCGGTAACAGAATGGTTAACCAAAAGAGTCGAAAAATCGAGTTATGGCGATAAACTAGGCAAAGAATTAGCCCAAGCTGATCTCAAGCTTAAACCAGGTGAATTTGTTGCCTTAATGGTGATTTTTGCTTTCATCGTTGCCATAGTGGGGTGGTTCATTGGTTCTCAGAGCATTATACTAGCCGGCGTGGGTGCCATTGTTGGTGCTTTCTTACCGAAAATTTATGTTGGTGCTGCTAAAAAGAAACGGTTAATTAAATTTAACGATCAACTGGGTGACATGCTTGGATTGATGGTAAACGGGCTGCGTGCAGGCTATTCGGTCATGCAGGCTATGGAATCTGTCAGCCGCGAACTACCCTCCCCTATATGTGACGAATTCCGCAGGGTTGTTCAAGAAATCCAATTAGGTGTCACCACCGAAAAAGCACTTGATAACCTGCTCAGGCGCATCCCCAGTGATGACCTGGATTTGGTGATCACAGCCATGAACGTTCAGCGCGAGGTCGGCGGCAATTTAGCCGAAATTCTGGATACCATTTCACATACCATTCGTGAACGTATCCGTCTCAAAGGTGAAATCAGAGTATTAACCGCCCAGATGGATGTTTCTGCAACCATCCTCGCAGTGTTGCCCGTCGCTGTGATTGTTTTCTTATACATCATTAATAGAGAATACATAGAACTGCTCTGGTCTGAAGAATCTAATTCTGGCCCAATCCCCTGCGGCTATACTGCTATCGGCCTGGCAGTAATTCTTATTATTTCAGGTTATTTCACAATCAAGAAAATGGGAAATATCGAAGTATGATTCCGATTCTCGTTTTAATTGGATTAATCATCATCATAGCCGTGGCTTTGGTTGTTATTGGCTTGCGTAATCCGCAAACAGTTAATGACCGATTGTTGGAAGAACGCCTCGAAGAATTCAGCCGAACGGGTGAGCAGGTTGATCTTGAAAAGCTGGAGATGTCGCAGCCGTTTACCGAACGCGTAATTTATCCGTTGGCCAGAAAATTGGGCGAAATTACCATCAAATTTACGCCTCAGAACTGGTTGAATAGTATTGCTCGCAAACTGGAATTAGCAGGCAGTCCTTCAAAGATGGATCCAACCATCTTTCTGGCGACTCAGTTCATTATGGCTGTTGTATTTGGCGGCATCATGCTGCTCTTTATGACAGTTATAGCAACATCCTTCCCTGCTGGTCAGGTTTTCTTCTATGTTGTGGTGATCACTCTAATCGGCTTTTTCATGCCTCAGTTCCAGCTCTCGACCAAGATAACCAAGAGGCAGAAAGCTATTCGCCGAGCCATGCCAGATGCGCTGGATCTTCTCACCATTTGCGTAGAAGCCGGTCTTGGATTTGATGCCGCTTTAAATAAGGTTACCGAAAAATGGGAAACGCAGCTTTCAAAATCATTCCAACGAGTCATCCAGGAAATCCAATTGGGAAAATTGCGCCGCGAAGCCTTGCGGGATATGGCGGAAAACATCGGTATCCCCGAAATGACCAGTTTTGTGGCTGCTGTGATCCAAAGCGAGCAGTTGGGTGTCAGTATGGCAAAAGTACTGAGAATTCAGGCTGACCAAATGCGTATCAAACGACGTCAGTTGGCCGAAGAAGAAGCTCATAAAGCCCCAATTAAAATGTTAATTCCAATGGCGTTTTTAATTTTTCCATCCTTGTTAATCGTATTGTTTGTTCCTGCTATATTGACGGTGATCCAATCAGGAGTTTTAGGCGGTTTATGATCTTGTAACGGGAGGTCGGCGTCAATTTGACGGATATCACCCTCACCAACAAACTATTGCTTCAATTTACCAGTCTGTTCTGGAAAAGTATGGACTGGCTCTATCCCCCACGCTGCTGCAATTGCGACCGTTGGGGATTTGTTTTATGCGAAGATTGTTTTAAGCTAATTGAACCTTTGAACAGAAACCTCTGCAAAAAGTGTGGACATCCAATCTTTGGCAAAAGTAGTTTTTGTGAAGAATGCCGTTTATCACCTCCCCCATATACTCAGATGCGTTCGTGGACCTCTCATATCGGCCCGACACGAAAAGCGATCCATGCCCTCAAATATAAACGCAATCTTGTTATTGGAAGAATTTTGGCGCAGCCGCTGATTGAGATGATTGAAAAATCTGGTTGGCAAATTGATCTGGTGGTACCCATTCCACTAAGCAAAACTCGAATGAGAACAAGAGGTTACAACCAGGCGGCATTAATATCTCGTTACCTGGCTACTAGTTTGAATATTCAACACTCCACCAATTGTGTGAAGCGGGTTCGTGACACATCCACCCAGATTGATATGGATGTTAATAAAAGATTTACGAATTTGTTGGATGCTTTTTATGCAAATCCTGCTACACTAAAAAAGAGGAACATACTAATCGTAGACGATGTGATCACTACGGGAGCAACAATGCATAATTGTGCAAAAGCCATCCTCAATGCGGGTGCAGAAAAAATATATTGTTTGTCCGTGGCGCGTGCCATTTTGAGACATGAAAAACATCACCAAGGTTTAGCTTCCAATTCAGCACTTCAATCTTTATGAGGAGGAAACAATGGACCAAAAAGTAGAAGTTACGGTAAAGTACATGGAATTAACGGATCGAATCAATGAGTATATCGAAAAGAAAGTTCCCAGGTTAGAAAGATTATTACCAGCAATTGAATCAATGAAATTTGATCTTTCTTATTCAAAATCAGCCAGGAATCGATCTGATCGCGAGGTAGCTCAAATCACTCTGACCGGTAAAGGCTTTGTTTTGCGAACAGAAGAGCGGAATTCTGATATGCTGACTGCCATTGATAACGCCACAGATAAAATGCAACGCCAGATTGAACGTTTCAAAGGCAAGCGAGCACGCGGACGCGGAGACGGCATTCCTGCTTCAGAAGTGAATATCACTGAGCCTGAAGTTGAAACAGGGGCAATGACCGCCATTGTTAGAAGAAAATCTTTTACCCTCATCCCCATGGATGAAAACGAGGCTGTAGAACAGATGGCGCTCGTGGCTCATGAAGATTTCTTCATTTTCTTTAATGTCAACACCAATTCGATCAATGTCCTTTACAAACGCCGTGACGGCAACCTGGGTTTAATTGAGCCCAAAGTCGGATAAGCGTATTTTGCATTTGTATCTCAATGGCCGGGTTTTGTCCCGGCCATTTTTGATTAATCTATCCTGCTTATGACTTTCAATCTATCTTAAGTAACCTGTGTCTTGTGCCAGCTTCTAATACAATAAATTTGTCTAGAACTGTAAACTTAAGGAGAGCAAAAACATGAACCTGGTTACAGGAGCGACAGGCCACATTGGAAATGTCTTGGTTAAAGAACTGGTCAAAAGGGGAGAAAAAGTGCGGGTGCTGGTTTTACCTGACGAAGATTTAACCCCGTTGAACGGTCTGGATATTGAAGTTATGGAAGGAAACGTGCTCGATAATTGTTGTCTCGGGCCGGCATTCGCAGGTATCGATTATGTATTTCATTTAGCCGGGATTATTTCGATTATGCCAGGCAAGGATGATTTTGTTCATGATGTAAATGTGAATGGTACTGTCAATATGTTGGCAGCAGCCAAAAACGCTCACATAAAAAGATTTATCCATACCAGTTCTATTCACGCGTTCAAACGCATTCCGCACGGCGTATTGGTGGATGAAAATGTGCCCATCGACCCGGATACAGCCGTGGCTGCATACGATCAATCCAAAGCAGAAGCCACTCTGGCTGTCATTGATGCTGCCAAAAAAGGTCTGCCTGCCGTGGTGGTATGCCCCACCGGAGTCATTGGCCCATACGACTACAAAGGTTCAGAAATGGGTGTGTTGATTCAGGAATGGATGATGCACAAGGTCAATTTCTTGATCGAAGGAAACTATGATTTTGTGGATGTTCGTGATGTGGTTCAGGGAATGATCCTTGCCAGAGAAAAAGGCAAAGTTGGACAAATCTACATTTTGTCAGGTGAATTGATCAGGGTTGCCGACATGTGGCGGTTGGTCAAAGAATTGGTATCCTGGCGGAAATCATCTTTCATCAACATCCCGACAAAATTAGCTGCTTTTGTGGCAAAATTTACCCAATTTTATTATAAAATATCACGCACAAAGCCGCGTTTTACCACTTACAGCATTGAAACACTACACACCAACGCAGTCATCAGCAATCAGAAAGCCCGCACAATGCTTGGATACCATCCCCGGTCGCTGCGTGACTCACTTGCCGACACTGTATCCTGGTGGAAACAAGAAGTGCCTCATATTTTAATGAAAAAACGCCGATAAATGAGGATATGAGCCTCGAAAAAACCTGCAGCCCAAAAAATATTCTTATCACCGGTGCGTCAAGCGGTATCGGAGCAATAACGGCTGAATTCCTGGCAACAAAGGGATTCACCGTTTTGTTGGTTGCCCGTCGAAAAGAAAAATTGGCAGCCGTTGTTGAACGCATCCATAACGAGGGTGGAAGAGCTCATTATTTCGAAGCTGATTTATCCAATGAACAAGCCCGAATAGAATTGATAGATAAACTTCAGAGAGTAAATCTTCAACCAGATATCTTGATCAATAACGCTGGGTTTGGTTGGTACGGCCACTTTGAGACCATGAATTGGCAGACGGGTAAAAATCTCATTGGCATCAACATAGAGGCAGTAGCACATTTGACTCATCTGGTTTTGCCCGGCATGCTGCAAAGAGGATACGGACATATCATCAATATGGGCTCAGTGGCGGGTAAACTTCCTGAACAGGGCATTGCACTCTACTCTTCTTCTAAAGCCTTTTTGGATTCGTTTACCACTTCGCTCTATCGAGAATTGCGCGGCAGCCCGGTAACAGTATCAGTGGCACGCCTCGGACCGATTCAAACAGAATTCTTTGACGCCGCCCGCAGCCATGAGAACGGTGGCAATGTGCCTGCAGAAAAGATGGCTATCCCGGCCGAGGTGGTTGCGCGCGGAATTTACCGCCTGATCGCTCAGCCACGCAAAATCGTCTATATCCCCTGGTATTTGTTCATCTCTCCTCTGCTTGAGATTTTCTTCTCAGGTATCATCGATATGGTGGGTCCGCTGCTGCTCGGAAAAAAGAAAAAACAATCCTGAACAACTCTCCAACCTGTAAGTATTCTCGCCTTGCCAGCCTTTGAGCGCTGCGCTATAATTCAGCCGTTAATCTAAGGAAATGGAAAGGTTTAATATTCATGATCGATGTCAATGATCTTCGTAAAGGTGTAGTATTTGAGATAGACGGGTACTTATATAAGGTGCTTGAATATTCTTTCAGTAAACCTGGCCGCGGCAATGCCACCATCCGCATTAAAGCACGCGATCTTCGCAAAGGCAATACCCTTGAAAAAACCTTCACTTCTGGTGAGCGTATTCAAGATGTCCGCCTCGACTTTCACAATGTTCAATACTTGTATAACGATGGCGAACTCTATTATTTCATGGATCAGGAAACCTTTGAACAACCTGCCATCCCTGGATCAGTTATTGGTGATTATATTGGCTATCTCAAACCTGAGATGGAATGCAAATTAACTTTTTTCAATGCTGAACCAATCGACATTGAATTGCCCACCACAGTAGACCTCAAAGTTACTTATGCTGAACAAGCTGTACGCGGCGATACTGCCACCGGTGTAACCAAGAGAGTCACCACCGAAACAGGCCTTGAAGTAGCGACGCCTTATTTTGTCTCCACCAATGACACCATTCGGGTGGATACACGAACCGGCGAGTACGTCACCAGGGTCTAGTGATATTGATTTGATCAAACTGTCCCCTGGCGGGGACAGTTTTTTATAGAGGAAAACATGAGAACCCCAGCCGGAATCGAGTGCCCTTACTTCTATGGTGATTATTTTAGAGGCAGAAATGTGGAAGAATGCCGTCTGCTCAGTTCTAATCCCAATAATGGCCCATGGAAACCTGCCTTATGCAAGACCTGTCCAATCCCTGGTATTACGCGCTCTAACGCATGTGAAAACATGACGCTATACGCATCCGTCAAAAAAGGCGCCTTGAAGAACAGGCGAGTCAATGTCACTGCCTATTGTTCCAAATCCAATTCTGAAGTAAAAGAACCACATGTTGGATGCGAACTTTGTCATCAAGATTTAAATTTATTGGATAAACCAGAATCCGAATGAGCATTACCCTCCTGATTGACCTCGATGATACGCTTTTAATCAACCCGTTGGAAAGCTTCATGCCAGCTTATATTAAGCTGCTCTCTAAAAAGTTGACACCTCATGTGGCACCTGAAAAAATGGTGCCCCAGCTTTTAGCGGCCACAGATTGCATGATCAAAAATTCCTTCTCAGCAAAAACCCTCGAACAGACGTTTGATGAAAATTTTTATCCTGTACTTGGACTTGAAAAATCCGATGTAGTACCGCTGATTAATGATTTTTACCAAAATGAATTTAACGAGCTAAAAAAAGTAACCAGCCTGCGTCCCGAAGCAGTCAAGTTGATCAAATATGCGGCTGATAACAATTACAACATTGTAGTTGCCACCAATCCTCTCTTTCCGCAAACCGCCATGCGTTCACGATTGAACTGGGCCGGTTTTGCGGATGATAATTTTCCGTTTAGATTCGTTACATCCTACGAGATGATGCATTTTTCCAAACCCAACCCGGCTTATTACGCCGAGATTTTGGGCAGACTGGGGTGGCCGCGGGGACCTATATGCATGGTCGGCAACAGCTTAAAAGAAGACATTTTGCCATCTTCTTTACTGGGAATCCCCGGGTTTTGGGTGGATGGCAACATAGAAAAGTTGAAAGATGCCCGAGAAATGCACATCCCGTTTGGTGGCTTGAATGAGGTCATTCCATGGCTCGAAAGCTTGCCGGACCCTGATGAACAAATAGAATTACAAGATGTTCAGGGCATTCTTGGTACGCTGCGAGCAACCCCGTTTGTTTTACAGTATTTAACTCAAGGTTTGAGTGAGACTGATTGGATAAAGAAATCAGAAACGAAAAACTTGTCTGTGCTCGAAATGCTCAACCATCTTTTGGATGTGGAAACTGAAATCAACGCTCCTCGTATTGAGCTGGTTTTATCGGCTGAAAACCCATTTATCGCCGGCGTCGACAGCGATCCATGGATTGTGGAACGTCAATATCAAAACACACGCAGTCCTCAGGTTATATCTGATTTTGAAGCTCAAAGACACAATTCGATTGTTAAGTTAGCAGCTTTGAGTCTTGATGAGTGGATGCTTCCAGCGCGGCATTCATTCTTTGGTCCAACAACATTGCTTGAACTCGTTCGATTCATCGCGCTTCATGATATAGACCATATACGGCAGGTTTATGCATTAATCAATGCCGAGTTCAAAGACAAATCAGACCGCTTATAAGAGCTTTATTAATTTTTTTCTATTTCTTGACTTTTATCTGGTAACGCCCCTTTTAGATTGGTATAATCTTTACAAGATGCAAACAGAAAACAGGTTTGCGAAAGGTTGGAGGTATAGTGAAACCACGTAGTCAATCATACGTCATCTATGTTCTTTTGTTCGTGGCGATCATTGTTTTGATCGTATTTAACCTGAACAAAACAAATGCTGCTGATACGGTATTATCAATAAACCAATTGGCAGAACAAATTCAAAAAGGCAATATTAGCCGTGTAGTCGAAGAAGAAAACAAAATTACTGTCTATTATGCAGATGGAATAACCGAGAAAACGGTTGTTAAAGAAAATGAAGCAACGCTTGTACAACAGTTGCTGCACCTGGGCGTTACTTCAGAACAGTTAACACCTGCTAGTGGTATCAAAATTGAAGTGAAAGCTCCCAGCGCGATGGCAGGCATTTTGAACGCCGCCTTCTACATTCTTCCTTTCCTGCTGCTGGCTGGCGCATTCTTCTTTATCTTCCGTCAGGCGCAGGGCAGCAATAACGCTGCCATGTCTTTTGGCAAATCACGCGCACGCATGTTCACGGGTGACCATCCCACGGTAACATTTGCCGATGTCGCAGGTATTGATGAATCAAAAGATGAACTTCAAGAAGTTGTTGAATTCTTGCGCGAACCGCAGAAGTTCCTTGCTCTTGGCGCTCGAATTCCCAAGGGTGTACTGCTGGTTGGCCCTCCAGGTACTGGCAAGACTTTGTTAGCCAAAGCAGTATCCGGTGAAGCCGGTGTGCCTTTCTTCTCAATTTCTGGTTCAGAATTTGTTGAAATGTTCGTTGGTGTAGGCGCCAGCCGCGTACGCGACCTGTTTGATCAAGCCAAACGCAATTCGCCCTGTATCATCTTTGTGGACGAAATCGATGCCGTTGGCCGACAGCGCGGCGCCGGTTTAGGCGGCAGCCATGACGAACGTGAACAGACCCTCAACCAAATGCTGGTTGAAATGGACGGTTTCGACACCGACACCAATATCATCATCATAGCCGCTACCAACAGACCTGACATTCTTGACCCAGCTTTGTTGCGTCCGGGTCGTTTTGACCGCCGTGTTGTGCTTGATCGCCCTGATGTTCATGGTCGTGAAGAAATCCTCAAGGTTCATATCAAGGGCAAACCGGTTGATCCTGAAGTTCAGCTCTCAGTGGTTGCCAAATCCACCCCCGGCTTTGTCGGAGCAGATATTGAAAACCTGGTCAATGAAGCCGCTATTTTATCTGCCCGCCGCAACAAGACGAGCATTGGCCAGAGTGAATTTGAAGAATCCATCGAACGTGTGATTGCCGGCCCTGAACGAAAGAGCCGTCTGATCAGCGTTGAAGAAAAACGCATCGTGGCTTATCATGAAGCCGGACACGCCGTAGTAATGAATGCCATTGCAGAAGCTGACCCCGTGCAAAAGGTTTCAATCATCGCCAGAGGCATGGCCGCAGGTTACACACTTTCGCTGCCCATTGATGACCGCACCCTGATGCCCCGCAAGAAAATGTTGGCCGACATGGTAGGTCTGCTTGGCGGACGAGCCGCTGAAGAACTTATTTTTGACGATATCACTTCAGGCGCCTCAAACGACATTGAAAGAGTCACCCAATTGGCCAAGACTATGGTCACCCGCCTGGGGATGAGCACTGAATTAGGCCCCATGGTTTATGGACAAAAAGAAGAAATGATTTTCTTGGGTCGTGAAATTTCTGAACAGCGCGACTACTCAGAATCAGTAGCTGAAAAGATCGACAAAGAAGTTCGTTCATTAGTCAACGACGCTTATCTAAAGGCCCAGGCAATCCTCAAGCAATATCAAACTGAATTGAATGCAGTGGCACAGAAACTGCTCGAAGTGGAAACCCTGTCGAGGGATGAATTTGAAAAGATCTTCCCGCCGCCAGTTCCACACAAAAATGCAACACCAGTGTATTCCACACCACGTGACTAAAATTATCGGGAGCCTTTCGGCTCCCGATTTTCTTTATTCTTTGTTATGCAATTTCACCAATTCTCTGCGCAGCACCTTACCAATGGGTGATTTAGGCAGTGCTTCGACCGCCACTATCTCTTTTGGAATCTTGTAACCAGCCAGTGATGATCTGCAAAATAGCTGCACATCTTTAGGGTCAAGCGGTGCGTAATCGCGCATCACCACCCAGGCATTGACTGCTTCACCAGTAACATCGTCATTAACCCCTGCTACAGCCGCTTCACTGATCTTGTGATGTTTGACCAGCACTGCTTCTACTTCTGTTGGCCATACTTGCAGTCCATTGACCTTGATCAGCTCTTTAAGTCGGCCAAGAAGATAGAAATAGCCATCCTCATCCATTTTTGCGATATCACCTGTGTAGAGCCAATCCTCTTTCATCACCATCTCCGTCTCGCTGAGAGAGCCAAAGTAACCCAGCATGACTTGCGGGCTGCGGATAAGCAGCTGACCGGATTCGCCAGCAGCCATGGTTTTTGAATCATCTTCAAGGTCGACAATCTTACATTCCACATCGGGCAGCGGCAAACCGATGGATCCATTGCGATTCTCGCCCTGAATAGGATTGCAATGCGTGGCTGTCGGCGCCTCTGACAATCCGTAACCTTCTACCAGTTTACCGCCGGTCAGTTTCTCAAATTGTTCGCGTGTTTCGGGCAGCAGCGGCGCTGAACCTGAAATGCAAGCTTTGATCGTGCTGAGGTTAACTTCACCAGCCAACACTCGCGGATGTCGATTGATGGCTTGATAGATCGACGGCACCCCCGGGAAGAAGGTGACCTTGTGCTCTTGAATAAGTTGAAGCGTTTTCTCAAGGTTTTTTCCGTCAGGCACCAATACTATGGCGGCCCCCATGGCAATACCCACATTCAACCCAATCACCATTCCGTATACATGATAAAGTGGAATGACCGTTAGAAACACTTCTTCACCTTGCTTTAAGGTGGTCAGCCATTTTGTAAATTGAAGAATATTTGCCGCCACATTGCAGTGCAGCGCCAGCGCTGCTTTGGGCAAGCCGGTGGTACCTCCGCTAAATTGAAGCACTGCCGGGCTAAGAGAATTAACCAAGGGCAATTTGATTTGTGTTTCAGATTTACTGATACATTTTTCAAAAGTGACAAAATCTACAGTTTCATAAGCCTTGGGGAAAAGCTGCTGCTCCGTTTTGACATCTACTAAAATTAATAGATCGCTGCCGGATTTTTGTTTAAGTTCAAAAAGCTCATCCGCCCTGGTTGATAACCCAACCAATATTTTTGGGCTGACGATTTTGGTCTGGTATTGCCATTCTGGCAGCGGATAGTAGGGATTCATAGCGGCCACAACCCCGCCAGCCATCAAAGTGCCAAAATAACTGATCACAAATTCAATTGTGTTAGGCAGACATATTCCAACCCGGTCGCCGGGTTTCAATCCCAACTGCACCAGGTGCTCAGCGAAATTTCGGCTTGAAGAAAACAACTCGGCGTAACTGAGAACCTTTTCATCACAAATTAATGCCATCCTGCCTGGCGTTGATTTCGCCTGTCTCTCAAGGAAATCCTGAATGGTAAAATCCGGATATTCCAAATGTGCGGGGACTTCAGGATCATAATGGGTACACCAGGGGTGTTGATCACTCATTTTATACCTGCCTGCCAACTCAGAATAGTTTGCATAACCTCGTCCAAAGGATCGGGTGTCATGGCATGCCATTCGATATTGGGATCGTTGGGTTTAAACCAGTTTGCCTGGCGCCTGATAAATTCACGCGTCTTTTTTCTCATTTGTACCTTGGTCTCCTCAAGTGTAATATCCCCATTTAAAAATTGAATCACTTCTCGATAACCGATGGCTGAAAGCGTCGGCAAGTCTTGATTGTATCCTTTATCTAAAAGATTCTTTACTTCGTCAACAAAACCCGTCTCAAACATAGCTTCAATGCGTAAATCCACCCTGGAATAAAGTTCTTCGCGCGGACGGCTCAACCCGATAATCTTAAAATCGAGATCAGGCGGCTGTTTGTCTTTTTGTGTTGAAAACAATTCGCCAGTGGTAAAGATTACTTCAAGCGCACGAATGGAGCGCCTGAGATTATTGGCATCCATTTTTGCAGAAGCGTTTGGGTCAATCAGAGACAAGCGCCGGTGAAGTTCAGCCGCTCCAATTTCGCGCCCAAATTGCTCAAGCACTTCACGCAGCCGCGGATCGGGCAAGACCGTCGGAATGATCCAACCTTCCATCAATGAACGTATATACTGCCCGGTGCCCCCCGCCACGATGGGTAGTTTTCCGCGAGATTGAATATCTTCGATAGTCGCCAACATTTTCTGTTGAAAAGTCGCCAGTGACCAGATTTCATTTGGTTCAGCCAGGTCAATCATATGATGCTGCGCTCTGGCCATTTCACTTTTGGTAGGCTTAGCCGTGCCGATATCCATGCCGCGATATAAAAGGCGTGAATCTGCAGAAACGATCTCGCCTTCCAATTTTTCAGCCAACCTGATCGCCAATTCGGTTTTGCCAACCGCTGTAGGGCCAACCAGAACCAAAACACGCTTATTGGCGAATAATTTTTTCTGCTTAAGTTCAGACGGCATTTTCAAACCACTCAATCTGTGGATTTTGGGAATTAATAGCACCAGTCACGGCAATCACATCCAACCGCCAGTTAGCTTCATGTTCAGGGTGTTTCAGCAGCCAGCTTTCTGCGGAATCAATCATGTGTTCCATTTTTTCCTCAGTTACAGCTTCTTCCGGATATCCGGTATGATGATGAGAACGCGTCTTGACCTCAACAAAGACCACTATGTCGTGATCGAGAGCGATAAGATCAATTTCGCCTTCAGGTGTGCGCACATTTCTAGCCAACACTTTGAATCCCTTGCTTTCAAGAAATTTGAAAGCGCAGTCTTCTCCCCACTTGCCGATTATTTGATTATGTCCTGTGTGCTTCTGATCTTTCACGCAAGACCTCCATTTTGGCTGCTCAAATTCTACCTTAAGATTGGAGATAAAAAACGTTTGGATTAATTCAAGTTTCTCAATACCTGTTAGAATTGAGAAAAATCAGGAAAAAGAATGCCAACTGCTGAACTGATAGCCATCGGAACCGAATTATTGCTTGGCGAGATCGTCGACACCAACACAAAGTATCTTGCCCGCCAACTCAGAGATTACGGAGTTGATCTCTATCGCAGCACGACTGTTGGTGATAACCTTCAGCGCATCACCTCACTCATGCAAGAAGCCCTCAACCGAGCGGATATTGTCATCACCACAGGCGGTCTCGGTCCCACAGTGGATGATCCCACCCGCGAGGCAGCAGCCCAGGCCTGCAACACACACAATGAATTCCATCCCGAATTATGGGAACAGATCAGGCAACGATTTCTCAAACGCGCCATGAACATATCTGACAACAACCGAAAACAAGCCATGATCCCGGCTGGTGCGGTGGTGATCGAAAACCCTGTAGGCACTGCCCCATCTTTCATCATGCCCCATAATGGCAGCGTTTTGGTCTGTCTGCCTGGTGTGCCTCGTGAGATGGAATATTTGATGCAGGCTTTCGTTATCCCCTGGCTTAAAGACCATTATGCGATGTCAGGAATCATCAAAGCCAAAGTGCTGCACATTGCAGCCGTTTCTGAATCTAAAATTGATGAAATGATTGCCGACCTCGAAGAAATGACCAATCCCACCGTTGGGCTGTTGGCTCACCCAGGCATAGTGGATATACGCATTACCGCAAAAGCCGCTTCTGAAGATACTGCAAATACAATGATCAGTGACCTAGAAACAATCATCCGTCAAAGACTTGGCACGGATATCTACGGCGTAGACGATGAAACACTGCCCCAGGTCATCCAAAAATTAACAGAAAATGGGCCATATCCAATTAAAGTGATCCTTGGCGGTTTTTCAGCGGATACTTTCAAAGGGCTTGAAGGCAAGAATTTATTGGTTGAGCGCGTGGAACCACAAAACTTTACACAATTTAGAAATCCAGCCGTTCGTTTAACATCCCCTTTGTTTACCTGCCTATACACCCCCACTCCGGAGCTTTCTCGAATCGAACTCAATTTTTTATACCCAGATTTGACAGATACCATGACCAGAGAATACATGGGTGCTCCGGGGCTGCGCGAGGAATGGGCAGTAAATTTCTGTTTGAGCTTCATTCGTCATCAACTTATCTCAAAGGTCTACCCAGAGGAGAAAAATGACCCAAGCTGATCTAATCCTTAAGAACGCCATCATTTTAACCATGGATCTTGATTTTTCACAGTATGATCCTGGTGCCATTGCTATTCAAGGAAATTCCATTGTAGCGGTCGGTGCTGAAAAAGAAATACTGGCAAAATATACAGCAGAAAAAATAATTGATTGCGATGGCAAAGTTCTAATGCCAGGCTTGGTCAATGCTCACACACATGTGCCAATGAACCTGCTGCGCGGCCTTGCAGACGACCTGAGACTGGATGTCTGGCTGATGGGCTATATGATGCCGGTGGAACGCGAATTTGTCTCTAAAGACTTTGTCACACTTGGCACCCAATTAGCCTGTGCTGAAATGATCCGATCAGGCGTTACCACCTTTGCAGACATGTATTACTTCGAAGAAGATATAGCGAAAGCTGCGGCAGATATAGGTATGCGCGCTTTATGCTCACAGTCAGTGATGAAGTACCCTACGCCTGATGCTCAATTTTTTGAACAAAGCCTTGAAATGTCGCGCGATTTCATCAGCCGATGGAAGGGACACGAACTGATCATCCCATCTGTTGCGCCTCACGCGCCGTACACCTGCCCGCCAGAGATTCTAAAAGCGGCGGCTGCTCTGGCAGTGGAATTTGATGTCCCACTGCATACCCACCTTTCAGAAACTGCGTTCGAAGTCGAAAACATGCGTAAAGAAAACGGCATGCCGGTTATTCCTTACGTCAAAAAACAGAACCTCTTTGATGCCAAAGTGCTGGCTGCACATTGCGTGCACGTGGATGACGGCGAGATCCGCACCATGCAGCATTTCAATGTGGGTGTAGCGCACAATCCCTCTTCTAATCTTAAGTTGGCATCTGGGGTTGCTCCAATCAGCCGCATGCTTGAACTTGGATTGAACGTAGGCATCGGCACGGATGGCGCGGCTTCTAACAATGACCTGGATATGTTTGAAGAAATTCGCCTGACTTCGTTCTTGCAAAAAGGCTTTAGCGGTGACCCCACCACCTTGCCAGCGCGGCAGGCTCTCTTAATGGGCACCCGTCTTGGCGCACAGGCCATGCATATCGGCCACCTCACCGGCTCACTTGAAGCAGGCAAACGCGCTGACTTAATCCTCGTGGATATCTCTCCGTTGCATAACAGCCCGCAGTTTAAACACAATCCGCAAGGAACTTACGCCCAGATCGTCTATGCCGCCAAAGCTTCAGATGTGACGGATGTGATGGTAAATGGAAAGTGGTTGATGCAAAAAAACGAATTGCTCAACATCGACGAGGATGAAATTCGCAGAAACAGTCAGGAATATGCCCGCAAAATAGATACATTCCTTATCCAACGCGAATCCTCCGTGCTTTCAAAACTGGTCGCGATTGGCGGTGCAGCAGAAGAAGAAAGCTTTGAAATTCAAATCAAAGTGCGCATAAAAGATACCAAACCGATTTATGAGGCATTGCAAAGCGAGAAGATCGAAATCTTGCGCAAACGCCATTATCGCGAATTTGATATCTATTTCTTCTTTAAAGACCCCGAACAGGGCATCCTCAGGTATCGCGAAGATGAATTCCTCGGACCCGAAAACAATATTGAACAGGTTCGTTCACGGTTGACTTTGATTGGGCAAACCATTGAAGGCCGTTTCCCGCAGGAAGTGCTGCTCTCACGCAGCCGCTACATGGCCGCTGCGACTCAAAGTCCGCGCTTCTATCGCGAATACTTTAAGCCGCAAATTGAAAAAGTAATTGAAAAAGACCGCATCCGCTTCTTGATAAAGTATGAGGGGTTCGAGTTCTTTATCAATATCGATGAGATCACAAAACCTCATTTAGGGTTCTTCCTTGAAGTGAAAAGCCGCACCTGGAGCCGCCAGGATGCGGAACTAAAATCCACCCTGGTAACGAAGTTGATCGAATTTCTGGGCGGCGACCTAAATGAAACCACTTCAGATGATTATATTGAAATGGTGAAATAAAAAGTTGCTTCTTACATTGGTTAAGATTAGAATCTGCGTTAAATGACTTTCGGAAATTTAATTTATTGATTCTAATTGAGCAGCTTGAAAGGGTAAGACCATGGTTTTGCAGCGCAAATCAGGAATCCTGTTACACCCTACCAGCCTGCCAGGGCCTGACGGCATTGGCGATCTGGGACCTGAAATCTATCGCTGGATTGATTTTCTTGATCAATGCGGCTGCCGTTTATGGCAGATTTTACCGTTAGGGCCAACCGGCTTCGGCGATTCTCCTTACCAATGTTTTTCAGCCTTTGCAGGCAACCCTTATCTTGTCAGCCCTTTATTACTGCTTGAGCAGGGTTTACTGCTGCCAACTGATCTCAGTGATCGTCCGATTTTTCCTAACCATGCTGTAGATTTTGGCCCGGTAATCACCTGGAAAATCACCTTGCTCGATCGTGCATATGCACATTTCATCAAAAACAAACCGGTGGCAATTAAGAAAGCTTACGCAGAATTTTGTTCAAAAGAGAACGGATGGCTGCATGATTTCGCCCTGTTTATGGGCATTAAAGAGGCTTTTGGCGGTGTTTCTTGGGATCATTGGACAGATGAGTACCGCAAGCGCAATCCAGAGACGCTGGCGCTCTTTGAACGCGAACATGATGACGTCATTGAAAAACAAAAATTCCGGCAATTCCTGTTCTTCCAACAATGGGATCAAGTTCACGATTATGCCCATAAGAAAGATATCCAGATCATTGGGGATATTCCCATCTTTGTCTCCTACGACAGTGCGGATGCCTGGTCGCACCCTGAATTGTTCCATCTCGACGTCAAAGGGCTGCCCACTTGTGTGGCGGGCGTTCCGCCAGATTATTTCTCTCCCACCGGCCAACTGTGGGGCAATCCGCTTTACCGATGGGATGTGCACAAAACACAAGATTATGCCTGGTGGATCAACCGCTTACGCGCGACCCTGAAAGTTGTGGATATCATCCGCTTGGACCATTTCAGAGGATTTTACAATTATTGGGAAATTCCTTACGGCTCGCCAACTGCTGTCACAGGAAAATGGAAAAAAGGTCCGGGAAAAACGGTCTTTGAAGCCATTGAAAAAGAACTGCATGCCCTGCCCATTATTGCAGAAGATCTTGGCGAAATGGACCCCGGTGTTTATGCCTTGCGAGATGCATTGAACCTGCCCGGGATGAAGGTGCTCCAATTTGCATTCGCTTCAGATGCTACTGATCCATTTCTGCCGCACAATTACCCCTCCAATTGCGTGGTGTATACTGGCACCCATGATAATGACACTTCGGTGGGATGGTACAGACAAGCACCCGAAAAAGAACGTGATTTTTACCGCCGCTACCTGGCCCGCTCGGGGGATGATATTGCCTGGGATTTAATCCGCGCAGCCTGGAGTTCAAAGGCAAATTACGCCATCGCCCCACTCCAAGATTTGCTTAATTTGGGCACAGAAGCTCGCATGAATTACCCCGGTAAGCCCTCTGGAAACTGGGGATGGCGGTACCTCTCAAGCCACTTATCAGAACCTATGGCAAACAGACTTCGAGAGCAAAACGTCCTCTATGGGCGCACGTAAAAGAATCAAATCATATCTATAACTTGATAAACAACTCAAACAGGCAAACTTTCCTGTTTGGGTTGTTTTTGATAATTAGCTCTGGATGCCACAAAAATACCAAACAAAATCAATAACCCTCCACCTATTTCCAACATGGATGGACTTTCTTTCAAAATTAGGAAGGCAAGAATTACTGTTCCTATGGGTTCACCAAGCAGCGCAATGGAGACAAAAGCCGCTGAAAGTGATTTCAGAAAATAGTTGAAAGTCGAATGGCCGAGGAGCTGCGGCACAATAGCTAAAAGAACGATCCATATCCAGGTGGAGGGTGAATAACCCTTAAAAGATGTACCAGAAAGAAATACCAGAATTATTAAAACCAAAGCTGCAAACCCGTAGACCAAAAAAGTATAAACCGGCAGTGAGAGATTGCTTCTCACTTTTCTTCCAATGATCAAATATCCACCAGAGAATAATGCGCCTGCCAAAGCCAACAAATTACCAATAAATAATCTGCCGCCAAACAGACTTTCAAAAGATATACATGACATCTTTTCGCCCGAAAAGTCACAGGCGCTGTTTAAACCCACAATCACGCTGCCCACTAGTGAGATAAGCAGACCCAGGAAGACGATATTGTTGATTTTCTCTTTGAGAAAAACTGGCGATAACAAAGCCACCCACAAAGGCGCAGTTGCCACCAGAACGACAGAGCTAGCCACACTGGTGAATTCCAATGAAGTGATCCAGGTCGCAAAATGCAGCCCCAAAAAGAGACCGGCGAGGATTAACAAGCCAAATGTACGCCTGGGGATAGATTTTAACTCTCCCCATGACCGGATGAGCACAAAGGGGGCAATCAGCAGGGTGGCAATACTCAACCGCCCGGCTGCAATCACCAGCGAAGGTGCTTGCCCTTGCGCAAAACGTATAAAAATAGAGGCTGTAGAAACAGCCAAAATACCGAAACATAATCCCAAAATAGGTGAAACTTCTATCGCTTTTTTCAATGACCTAATCCATTGTTAATTTGGTTTTATTTATCAAGATACTCTACTTCACTTGACAAAGCCTTTTTACTTGACTAGAATCTAATTGTACTTGAGATACAGTTACGATAATCACCACTAATAAAATTGGTCTGGAGGAGGAAAAATGCCTTACGAGTTACCGCCCTTAAGATATGCTGTTGATGCATTGGAACCATTTATTGATGCCCAAACTGTAGAAATTCATTATGGCAAGCACCACGCCACCTATTTGAAAAACCTGAACACCGCCATTGAAAAACACCCTGAATTATTTTCATTACCCTTAAAAGATGTATTAACCGATCTCAACAAAGTGCCTGAAGACATCCGCCTGACCGTCAAGAACATGGGTGGTGGTGTTTACAATCACAATGTCTACTGGACTTGTCTGGCTCCCGGTCAGGGGGGAGAACCCCTTGGCAAGCTTGGACAGGCGATTACAAAAAAATGGGGCAGTTTTGAAGCCTTCAAAGCTGAATTTGAGAAAGCATCACTTGGCCGATTTGGCAGCGGTTGGTGCTGGCTAAGTAAAGATAAAAACGGTGAATTGGTGATCCATTCCACCGCAAACCAGGATGCCCCCATGCAGGAAGGTCTTGAGCCCCTGTTGGTTATTGATGTCTGGGAACATGCCTATTATTTGAAATATCAGAATCGACGTGCCGATTATATTACTAATTGGTGGAACCTGGTCAACTGGCAGGAAGCCGAAAATCGGTTTGCCTGAAATCAAATACTATCTTAGATATCGGAGGATTGAATGACTAGAATTATTACAAGTTTATGTGTGCGTGAAGGCGCTTGCGCCACGGTTTGTCCTGTTGAATGTATCGTCGCCGGAAAACCCGAAGACAAATATCCGTGGTATTACATTGATGCAGAGACATGCATCGATTGTGGTGCCTGCGAATCAGAATGCCCTGTCGGCGCCATTTTCCCCGAGGATGAAGTCCCCTCTGCCTTTAAGGCCAAGGGCGGCGAAACCCAATCCATGCCTGTCGGTACTGCCGGATTCACCACGGTATACGAAGGCAAAAATCATGACGGCGAAGCAGTTCATCTTGAAGCCACCAAGGTTCTGGCTGCTGGCGATGTTGTCGATCTTACCCCCGCCATCCAGGCAAATAATGATTTCTTCAAGAGCGGCCCCGGCTACAACGCCAAATAATTTTTTCTAAATAAACAACGATGGGCAGTTCACCCTTGAACTGCCCTTGTTTTTTAAACATCCGAATTACAATTTATTACTTTTTATTAAAGCAAAATCATTGAATTTCCTAATTACTAATCACTATTTCCTATTCACCACTCACTATTCACGGTTCACTAATTACTGCTCTTATCTACTGACACGCATTCGAAAGATGTTCTTCAAAGGTTTGCGAAAAAACATGCGATCCTGATCCGTCGCAATTGGCGCGGAAGTAGTAATAGAAACTGCTCTCAGGTTGCGCCACCGCCATAATGGATGGTAAATCCGGGTTGGCAATCGGATGATCAGGCAAGGCGGGAATAATATAGGTATTGAAAGGAGACTGTACCGAAAGGTCGCTTATCGCCAAAGGGCTTTTCCACCATCCTCCCCATGAATCACTGTACCCCAGGGCATATTGAACTGTTGGGTCAGTTTCGAGCTTCATCCCGGTCGCCAAACGGTTATAAAAAACAGAAGCCATCAAAGCGCGTTCGCTGTCAACAAAAGTCTCTCGCTGAATTATGGATGCCAAAACCATTGATTGGCGTAACGAAAGCCCGTTATCTTGAAGTTGAGCCTGAACCTCGGCACTAACAGAATCTTCAAAGCGCTGCACAAAGGTCATCACCAGGTTTTCGGCACTGATTTTTCGATTGATCACATACTCACCAGGGAACAAATAACCCTCAAGCGATAATAATCCGTACAGGTTGCCTGGTAAATCCAGACTAACCGGGTTTTTGATCAACGCCATAAACGCTTCGGGTGTCACCTCAATGCCTGAGGAAGGCAGCGCTGCGGCAATTTCTTCAGCCCGCCAGCCCGGATAAATATAAAAGGGCACATCAGCAGAATAAGCAGATTGAATCGACTCCGAGATTTCAATGGCCGTCATGGAGGGTGATAATTTGAAATCACCTGCCTTAATCTGAGTATCCATCCCTTTATAGATCACATAATATCGAAATGCTTCCCAACTGGAAATATACCCGTTTTGTTCCAGCGCCATCGCCACGGAGGTGACGCTCGCCCCTGACGGGATGGTAAAGATGGTTTGCGACGCGACCAGTGATTTTGGCATGGTTAATTTGTTTTCATTGACCAATACTTGCAGGCTGTAAGTCCAGCGCTGCATGGGGGTAAGGTTGCTGGCCGCACTGCCAAAACTGCCTTCGGCCAGCGTTGGCACGCCGAGCCAAAAAATTGCCAGCCCTATTACCAATAATAAGAGGATCAATACGATTGGAATAAATAAACTAAGTGATGATTTACGCATGGTCTTTTCCGTCCTCTTGATGTTCTTCCAGCCATGATTGTAATATTACCGCAGCAGCCACCTCATCAAGGTGTCCGCTTCGTTTTATGCGATTTGCGCCACTTTCCAGCCGGATTTCTCTGGCTCTGACAGTACTGCCGCTCTCATCCCACAATTCCACAGGCAGCCCCGAACATTCAGCCAGCATTTCAGCAACTTTTTGAGCATGCCGCGTTTGGGGTCGTTCTTCATCATTTTCACCCAGCGGACTGCCAACGATGATTCTCGATACAGCATTACTTTGAGCCATTTTCGCAATTTCAAGACTGTCTTGTTTAAGCGACATATGTTTGATCACACATAGTCCGCGGGCCAGGGTAGCCGTTTCATCGCTGATAGCCAGCCCGATACGTTTCTCACCAGGGTCCACTGCCATTATTCTGCCAGTCATTGCGCAGCTCCGGATACAAAGCCAATATTGGTCGAAAGAAATGGCATCCAGGGCCATTTAGCCAACCACATCTCGATCACAACTGGCGAACTCTGTGCAAAAAGGCTTGAAAAATAAGAGCCAGCTTCGGCGACTTTCATGCCTGATAATTCTGCCGCTGTTTGTTCAACATTCCACTCTGGCACAAGCGTGCGCGAGGCATTTAGCGCCCATGTCGCCTGGCCAAAATCATCCACGCGAAAATCGCCCACTCTGTTCAATGAAAGGCGGTCATTCACTGAAACATATCCATCCGTTTGGTTGGCAGTCAGCGCCAAGTCTGCAATCGCCATAATGTCGCTTTGTTGATAGGTAAATAACTTTAATCTGACATTCAAACGCATCACCGCTTCATCAGCAGGTTCGCCGATCTTGTTTACCTGTTCACTCAACAGAATTTTATCCAGAATCAAACTGGGCTCAATTAATTCCACTCCCTCAGCCTGTTCCGCTTTAAAGCTGGCTAATCCCTGGTTCATCAAGTCAGCCAATAATAGTCTTTCAATCAAAGCATAATCTTCATCATTTGGCGAAGGCGTTTCTACGCCACCACCGCCGCTAAACTCATCAGGGTTGCTGACACTCACCATGCCGTCCATGCCGCCAGGTAAGACCCAGGTGGAGTCGGCTGCCAGATTACCCTCAACGCCTGCGATTAACGCTTCCACCTTGCCTGTTGCAGAATCATTCACTCCAGCAGGCACCACTACTGCCTCAGTTAGACTAAAACTGACGAGGTTTTGTTCACCCGCCAAAAAAAGCGAACCCGCTGACAGCGTAACGTCAGCAGATGTCAGATTGGTAAATACCACTTCTCCCACTGCTTTTGTGGTTGAGATGGATACCTTGCCCGTGCTGGGCATGGCTTTTTCACCACTGACCTCAACAAACACCGCTTTTGCGGGAATGTTGCCTGATGGATTGATACCTGAAAAAACTTCTGAGGCTTTGATCCGAATTTCAACCGCTTGTTGTGTGGTTGCGGGGGTGTAAATCACTTCAGCTTGAGGAAGAAGAAACACCAGCAAAGCAATGACTGCCATCACGCTGAGTAAAACGGCTAACCCGTTGATGAGTGGATTTATTGGTTCTTTCGACCCTACGTGCGGAAGTTTTGCTCGAATTGACCTGATGGCTTCCACACCTTTAGGCACTTTGTTGGCGAGGCTGCCCTGTGCGTCGATTTTCCATGCACCCTTTTCGGCAGCCGAAATTGAGGCAAACAGCGGCAGGTTGGAATCCAGCGCCCATTCTCTCACCACGGGATGGTGTGTCACCAGGGCCAGTTCTGCCCCCAGCGATTTAGCTTCACGATTGAGCAACACCATTTCCAATTCGTTGTGCAGTATCTTTCCGTGTTTTGGCCAAACCAAAATCATGCGCTGACACGATTGCCAGGCCATTTTGTCTTTTATTGAGATGACATCGTCATGCACTTCAAGTTGAATAACATTGGTTTTCATATCAATCTAATAATTATACCTGAAGCAGTTTTTTGATGAAAAAATATGGCCGCCAGAAATACCCTAAATTATTTGTGAAGATTCTCGTGAAAAGCTATAATAAAAATAGAAATGAGAGGAAAAATGAAAAAAATCCTGTTTATTACACTTATTTTGGTCATGCTATTGGCCTCATGCAATTTACCCAAATCAAACACCACCCCTGAAGTGGATGTTATCGCCACACGCGTAGCCGGTACGCTGGCTGCCTCACAAACTGAATCGGCACTGGTTCAACCCACTGAAGCGCTACCGACTTTAGCGCTCGAAACAGCAACACCCGAGCCGACTGCAACTGCCACGAATACCCCAACAGCCACGGTAAGCCCCAGTGACCCCAAACTCACACTTGGTTCACCTGACTTTACCTTCAATTCAGCCTCCAGCGGTAATCCCTTTGGGTTGGCAGGCAATCCCTACGAGGATGAATCCATCCGCATTTCTCATCAGGTTGGCGGCCTCAATTTCACCAGCAAAAACATCAACGGTGGCAAACGCTGGCGGCTGACTGCACCCTCACCCACCAACTTCTACCTGGAAGGAACGTTTAATGTCATCACCTGCTCAGACCGCGACAATTACGGTTTGGCAATGCGGGTTCCTACTTATTCCAGTACTCTTGGATACTTTGTCGGTCTTTCTTGTGATGGAAGCTATATCGTTGATCGCCTGGATGCCGCTGGCAATGGCTTTAATCTGGTCAAATGGACGGCAGATACAAATATCAAAACCGGCAGTGGTCAAGTAAACCGGCTGGGCGTAATGCTTGTCAACGATTCCTTTAAGATTTATATCAACGGTGTTAAAGTAACCGAATTTTCCGATGGCACTATCACCACCCCCGGCCATGGCGGTGTTTACATATCTGCTCGCGGCAACCCTAATTTCACCGTTGAACTGCAGGAACTGTTGGAATGGGATCAATAGGCTAAGAAAACCATGACAATCCCCTCCACCGAACCTTTAAAGCAAAACGCCATCCAGACAGCAGCCCGCTGGATCGCTGAAAAACCCGTTTACATTGATACCGAAACTACCGGTCTTGATAAAACAGATGAAATTGTCGAAATCTCGATCGTGGATTTCGACGGCAGCCTTTTGTACTCATCTTTGGTGAAACCCTCCAAGGCTATCCCGGCCGAAACCTCGCGGATTCACGGTATCACCAATGAAATGGTGGCCTCTTCACAGAACTGGCTGGTTCAATGGCCTACCATCCGCAATTACTTATATGGTCGCACCATTGCAGCCTACAACGCACCATTTGATGTGCGCATGATGCAGCAATCGCATGCCGCTTATAAATTTCCGTGGCGCGAGAATTTCAAGGTTGTGGATGTGCTGCCCCTCTATTCTGATTACCGTGGTGTATGGAACCCGGCCAGGGGATCAATGAAATATTTCAAACTTGAAGAAGCCGGTGCATCCTTTCAAATCGCACTGCCCAATGCACACCGCTCCACCGCGGATTCTTTGCTAACGCGGGCGGTGCTGCACGCCATGGCAGGTCAACCTTATTAGTACCTGAAGGATATTCCTTTTGACGGATCTGAAACTAACCAAAAATCAGCAGCAGATCGCAGAATTACCCGTTCAATCACGGGTATTTTTGCATGGACCTGCCGGCAGTGGTAAAACCACCGCAGCTGTGCAGCGCATGCAAACATTGATTGAGGCTGGTGTTCCGTCAGAGACCATTTTGATTCTCGTCCCCCAACGCAGTTTGGCTGAACCCTATAAAAACGTCATCAGAACCCCGCAATTTACCTCTGGCGGCGAACCGGCCATCCTCACCATCGGCGGCCTGGCTCAGCGTATGCTGGCGCTTTTTTGGCCTTTGGTGGCCAAAGAAGCCGGTTTTGCTGCATCTCAAACACCGCCCCGCTTTCTAACCCTTGAAACCGCCCAATACTACCTGGCGAACCTGGTGGAGCCTCTGCTGCAGCTTGGCTACTTTGAGAGCGTTACAATCGATCCCAACCGCCTCTACAGCCAGATTCTCGACAACCTCAACAAATCGGCTGTGGTGGGTTTCTCGCCTGAAGAGATTTCTACACGTTTGATCCAGGCTTGGGCGGGCAAACCCTCTCAAGCCATCATCTACGACCAAGCCCAGGAATGCGCTCTGAGATTCAGGCGGTTGTGTCTTCAGCAAAATCTACTGGATTTTTCACTGCAATTGGCCGTTTTTGCCAATTATTTGTGGCCTTCGCTGCTGTGCAGACAATACCTCACCTCAACCTATCGGCACCTGATCTACGACAATGCCGAAGAGGATTACCCGGTGGCACACGATATCATCGAATCTTGGCTGCCTGATTTTGAGTCTGCGCTAATCATCAAAGATGAGCAGGGCGGTTTCCGCTCTTTTATGGGTGCTGATCCTGTTTCGGCTAGCCGTTTCGCCATGAGCTGCGAAAATTTTATGGAATTCACCGAATCCATGGTGAAATCGCCTCAATTGGAACACCTCGAAACGGCATTAACCACCAGTCTGACTTATCACAAGATTGAGGGGGATGTCCCCACGGATATTCATAATGCCTTCTCAATTCACCCCTTCCGCTTCTACCCCCAGGGATTGGATTGGATCACCGCTCAAGTGAAAGACCTGATTGAAAATCAGAGTGTACCACCTGAAGAGATCGTGGTGCTCACGCCATTTTTGAGTGATTCACTGCGCTACTCGATCAACACACGTTTCGCGGATGCTGGTCTTAATCTCAGCACTTTCCGCCCATCCAGAGGGCTGCGCGACGAACCAGCCATCAAAGCGGTGCTCACGCTGGTCAAACTGGCGTTTCCGACATGGAATTTGAAACCGGTCAAAGACGAGGTGCGCAATGCCATGCTGTTGCTGATTGAAGGCTGCGACTATATCCGCGCGGATTTGATCACCCAGGTGCTTTTCGCGGCATCCACCGGCAGCTTGCGTACGTTCGACCCAATCAAGAAGGAGATGCAGCAGCGTATCACTTATCTGGTCGGCGAACGTTTTGAAAGGCTGCGCCTCTGGCTTGAAGAAAACAGCAAAGATGATGCGCTTGAACTGGATATTTTCATCAGCCGCTTATTCGGAGAACTACTCTCTCAACCTGGCTATAAATTCCATCAAAATTTCGATTCCGCTGCAGCCGTCAGCCGTCTGGTGGAATCTGCCCGCAAGTTCAGGCAGGTGATGACGGTTGAAGACTCTGCAAAAACCCACGACCTTAACAAGGAATATATACGTCTGGTTGAAACAGGCATCTTATCAGCTCAATATTTGACAGATTGGGCAACCAAAACCCGGTCAGGGGCTGTGCTGGTTTCGCCTGCCTTTTCGTATTTGATGAACAACCGCCCTGTGCGCTTTCAGTTCTGGCTGGATATTGGTTCACAAGGTTGGTGGACGCGCCTCGATCAGCCGCTTACCCATCCCTACGTGCTCAACCGCAACTGGCAAAACGAAAAATTGTGGACCGATATGCACGAAAACGCTGCCAACCAGCAATCGATAATCCGCATCATTAATGGACTGATTCGTCGCTGCAATGAGCATATATACATGTGCACACTGGGGGTCAACGAACAAGGCAATGAAGAGCGCGGTGCTTTAATCAAGGCCGTACAAACCATCCTTAGAAAATTGCAAGGCACAACGGGGGCGAAGCATGTTTAAACCCCGTCCGATGCAGGCAGAAATTCTCAAATATCAGAGTGGCAAAATGGGTGTGGCTGCTGTGCCGGGCAGCGGCAAGACCGCCACCCTTTCAGCCCTGGCAGCCCAACTGATCACTGAAGGCTCCATCTACGACGATCAAGAAATTTTAATCGTCACCCTGGTCAATTCTGCGGTGGATAACTTCTCGACCCGCATTGCTTCTTTCGTTCGCGATGCTGGTCTGCTTGAGAATATGGGCTACCGTGTTCGCACCCTGCACGGACTGGCGCATGACATCGTGCGTGAAAGACCCGATTTAGCAGGGCTTTCTGAACAGTTTTCCATCCTGGATGATAATGAAGCTTCGCGCATGATTGAAGGCGCCGTGGCTGCTTATTTGCGCGAGCACCCTGAACTGGCTGAACAGTATATCGACCCTACGATTGACCTGCAAAAAGAACCCAAAACACACAAAAATTGGAATGAAACGGTCACCAGCATTTGTGCAAATTTCATTAGTCAGGCGAAAGACCTCCAAATTGAACCCGCCGAACTGCGCGAGAAAATGGAAAAAAACCACCTCTCCGACCCCATGCTTGAGATGGCCGTTCAGGTCTATTACGAATATCAAAGAGGATTACGCTATCGCGGCTCGGTGGATTTCTCTGATCTAGTCAGGCTTGCTCACCGAGTTCTTATATCTGATAAGGAATTCCTTGAACGATTACGCTACCGTTGGCCATATATCCTTGAAGATGAAGCTCAGGATTCGTCGTTGGTGCAAGAACGCATCCTCAGACTGTTGGTTGGGCCTGACGGCAATTGGGTGCGTGTGGGCGACACCAACCAGGCCATTTATGAAACCTTCACCACCGCCAGCCCGACCTTCTTACGCGACTTTTTGCGAGAACCCGGTGTGGATGCCAAAGACCTGGCAAACTCTGGCCGTTCCAATAAAAGTATCATCCGCCTGGCAAACGATTTAAACAAATGGACACGCGACGCACACCCCGTGGAAGAACTACGTAGTTCGCTGTCGCTGCCTTCCATTATCCCTGCCCCGCCTGGCGACCCGCAGCCCAACCCGCCCGATCATCCACAATCCGTTTACATCATGAAAAACGCGGTTGATTCAGAAGAAGAAATCAAGAAGGTGGTTGAATCCATCAAGAATTGGCTGCCCACCCACCAGAATAAAACCGTGGCAGTGCTCTGCCCGATCGGTTTTCACGCTGAAAAAGTGGTTGAAGCGCTGCAATTTGCCGACATCGAAATAGTCGAAATGCTCAAGAGCACACAATCTACCCGCCGTGTTACTCGTATTCTTGAAAAAGTGCTCGTCTGTTTATCAGATCCCTCAGCGGTTAATAAACTGTCTGCCGTTTTTCAACTGCTGACGCAAGATGACCCTGATCTTGAACAAAACAAAACAGAACTCTCAAATCTGCTCAACCAATTGAAAAAAGTGCGTGAATTAGAGGTTCTGCTATACGCAGACAACCAAGATGATTGGCACAAAATACTTCAGCTTGATGCCCTGCCGCCTGCATTGGATCAAAAATTCAGCAAATTCCTGGTTGATATGGTGCGCTGGCAAAACGCCGCCCCCCTGCCAGTGGATCAACTTCTGCTGACCATAGGGCGCGACCTCTTCACCTCTCCGCAAGATTTGGCGCTGACGCATAAACTGGCTTTACTGCTTGAATTCAGCGCTCGCAACCATCCTGAATATCAACTGCCCCAGTTCGCCATTGACCTGGCAGAAATCGCCTCCAATGAACGGAAATTCGCTGGTTTCAGTGAAGATGATACCGGCTTTAACCCCGAAGCACACAAGGGCAAGGTACTGGTCAGCACCTTCCACAAAGCCAAGGGCCTTGAGTGGGATAGGGTCTATTTGCTGTCGGTCAATAATTATGATTTCCCCTCCGCCCAGGCGTTTGACAATTACAAGGGTGAAAAATGGTTTATCGCCCATCACCTTAACCTTGAAGCTGAACTTCTCTCCAAGTTGAAAGCTATTGTAAAAGATGACATCCCCGGTATGTTTATGGAAGCCGGCTATGCCACCCGTCTCGCCAGGCTGGAGTATTCGTCAGAGCGCTTGCGTTTGTTATACGTAGGCATTACTCGCGCGCGTGAATCTCTAATCATCACCTGGAATACCGGACGGCGCAAAGAAGCCCGTATGGCCCTGCCGCTCGAAGCCTTGCACGCCATTTTGGAGGATAAGAATGCTGCTGCCTGATTCCTTCGTCTTTACCCAGCAAAACCTGCAGGATTACAAAGACTGCGCCTATCGATTCTATCTCAAAGAAATCCTGAAACTCGATTGGCCTGCGGTCGAAAGTGAACCCATCCGCGAACAAGAAGCGCTGATGCTGTTGGGCACTCGCTTTCATCTGCTCTGTCAGCAATATTTTTCCGGCATCCCCGCGGATGTGTTATCCGCCCAAATTACCCAACCTGAATTAATCGAATGGTGGCAGAATTTTCTTGAACTTGATCTTCACCCGGCGTCTGGCAATTGTTCGGTTGAGAAACTGAATTCCATCTCCTTTGCTGGCTACCGCCTGGCGGCCAAAATTGATTTACTGCTCAAGTCTGACGGAAAACTTACCCTCTACGATTGGAAAACCTCGCAGCACCAGCCCAAACGCCAGACCTTGCTGTCTCGCATGCAAAGCAAGGTTTATCCCCTGGTGATTTCAGCCCTGTCATCCAACCAGAGTTTATTGCCTGAAAACATAGAGATGATCTACTGGTATCCGGCTTTTCCACAATCTCCGGTCAGCTTCGCCTATTCAAGCGCCCAAAAAGAAGCAGATCAGACAGAAATTGAACAGCTTGTAAACGAAATCGCGTCCAAAGAAAAAGAGGCATTCAGGAAAACGGATAATTTGAAATCCTGCAACTTCTGCCGATTCCGATCTCTCTGCGATCGCGGTAAAGAAGCCGGTACGAGCGATATGGCAGACGAACAAGTTGATTCTGACGATGCTTTCAATTTTGATTTTGATGCGATTTAGATCATGAAACCCGTCTTGCCATCTTCTGCTATACGCTGGGTAGATCCTCCTGAAAGTCCATTGCCGGGCGACTTAACCTCCATGCTGAACCTGCCCGAATTGGTGCTGCGTATTCTACAGCGTCAGGGCATGCATTCCTCCGCGGATGCGCATGCCTTCATGGATTATCAAGCCTATACCCCTGCTTCACCCTACGAATTGGACGATATGGACAAGGGCATCGAGCGCACCTTACGCGCGATTATGGGCGGCGAATTGATCGGCGTCTGGGGCGATTTCGATGTAGACGGCCAGACCGCCACCGCCACCCTTGTCTCCGTGCTGCGCAAGGTGGGTGCTAAAGTGGTCTACCATGTGCCCGTGCGTGGACCCGAAAGCCATGGCATCAAACTGGACGTACTGCAAAAATTTGTCAAGCAGGGTATCACCTTGTTGATAACCTGCGATACAGGTATTTCGGAAGTTAATCAAGTGGCCTGGGCGCAAACTCAAGGCATTGATGTAATCATCACCGACCACCATACCCTGCCCGAAGTGCTGCCACAGGCTTTTGCCGTGATCAACCCGCAGAGGCTTGCGGCTGACCATCCGCTGCGGCCACTGCCGGGGGTTGGGGTTGCCTGCAAGTTCGCTGAAGCATTACTTGATCGATTCAATCAGGCCGATGAAGCTCGGTCGCTGCACGATCTGGCTGCACTGGGCATAATCGCGGATATCGCTGACCTGCACGCTGACTCGCGTTATTTGGCACAATCCGGCATTGACGTCATTCGTCAATCCACTCGGCCGAGCCTCCGCGCCATGCTGCAAGCTGCTGAAATTGAGGCGTCGCAATTCTCCGAGGAATCCATTTCGTTTGCACTGGCCCCGCGTATGAACGCAGTCGGAAGACTTGCAGATGCTAATCCGATGGTTGAATTTCTGCTTTCTGACAATCCGGCAGTCATATCAGTCACCGTCAACCAATTGGAAGGCCTGAATGCGCAGCGTAAACTATTATGCGACCAGGTTTTTCAAGGCGCGCTGGCTCAAATTGAACGTAACCCCGCTTTGCTTGACCATCCTGTCTTGATTCTCTCCCATCCCGAGTGGCCGGCGGGGGTGGTGGGCATCGTAGCCAGCCGCCTGATTTCACTCTATCACCGGCCGGTAATCTTGATGGTTGCTCCCCCCGGCGGTTTGATGCGCGGATCAGCCCGTTCCATCGAAGGCATTGACATTACCGCTGCCATTCGACATAATTCAAGCTTACTAACTTCCTTCGGCGGTCATCCCATGGCTGCCGGGCTGGCGCTTGATCCACAGAATTTCAAATCCTTCCAGCGAGAACTAGATAAGACCATCGAACAGCAAAGTGAACACCATCCAGTGGTGAATGAACTGCAAATTGATGTCTGGCAGCAGCCGGCGCAAATTGATCTCTCCCTCCTTCAATCCATTGATCAACTGGCGCCTTTTGGAGCAGGTAATCCACCCATCGTCATGGCAGCCAAAAATATGAAGCTGGTTAACGCCACCCCGATCGGCAAAACCAAAGAACATATGCAGCTTCTTATTGAGGATGCTCAGGGTCAAGCTTCCAAATTCTTGTGGTGGCAGTCTGCCGGTTTGCCCCAACCTGAAGGGCTCTTTGACCTCGCCTTTACCGCGCGCGCTTCAACCTATAAGGGGCAAGCACAGGTGCAGTTAGAATGGCTCGATTTCCGCCCAGTTGAAACTGAAAGCCTGACCCTCAGTTCGAAAAAACGGAAAAATATTGAGCATTTAGATTACCGCAGAAGTTCTGTTTCAAATGCGGCTTTATCAGAGATAATCTCCAAATATCAACCCGAAGTTTTTGGTGAAGGTCTGGAAACTTCAACCATAGAAAGAAAAAACCGTCTCGAACTCTCGCCCAGTGAGTCTTTGATCATTCTCACCTTGCCGCCTTCCCAAGCTATTCTGGACGAAATCATGCAAATAGTTCAGCCTCAGCAGGTCTTCTGGTTCTGCAGCCAACAACCAGAAAACGAAACAGAATTGGTGTTAAAAACCACGGCACAAATAATCAAACAAGGCTTTGCACAGAACCAATTCAAATTCATCCTTGCAGAAATTGCCGCAGCGTTAGCCACTACACAAGAAATTGTGAGACTCACAATACTATGGTTGTCAGCACGTGGTCTTGTCACCATCCAGGAAGATGACGCAAAATCCTTATCACTGTCTCAGGGTGGAATTGCAAACCCTTCTCAACAGGAAAATTTCAAAAAGAAAATTCAAAAATCCATGGCCGAGACCCAGGCTTTCAGACGCTACGCATTACGCAGCAATCTCTCAGATATGGTTGAACACTCTTAACATAAAATCTGCTGGTATAATTCAGACAATATGAGTCTACAATACTCTCGCCGCAATTTTCTTAAACTAACAGGATTGACTCTTTCAAGCCTCGCCGTTACCTCTGCCTTCAACTTTGCCGAATTACAAGACAGCGGACCGTTGATTCGCGTCGCAGTGGATTCATCTCAAACGTTGAGTGTTTACAGTCGCCCTGATGAAGAAAGTTCAATCAAGTTTCAGCGTCATCGCGATGAAATTCTACCTGTGTACTACGAAATAATCTCTGATAAAAAACCCAAATACAATCCCAAATGGTACCGCGTATGGGGTGGATTCATTCATTGTTCTGCAGTTCAACCCGTAGTCGTTCAGCTCAATCAGGTGCCCTCTTACTTGCCCGAGGGGTTGACCCCAATTGATGTTACAGTTCCTTTTACACAAAGCATGTTCCAACGCACCCCCGGTGTGTGGACTGAAAGCTATCGCCTCTACTACGATACTGTTCATTGGGCGGTGGGTATTGCCGAAGGTCCAGATGGAGAACCCTGGTATCGCATACGAGATGAGATGTTGAAATACTCCGAAAACATGGATTACTACATCCCTGCCAAGCATGCCCGCATCATACCGCCATCAGAAATGTCACCCCTCGCCACGGATGTGCCGCCCGATAAAAAATTCATCGAAGTCTCTCTTGAAAATCAGGAACTGACTGCATATGAAGACGGAAAAATTGTGCTTAATACCAAAATTTCTTCCGGTTTGAATTACACCCCACCAGGTGAATCTACCTGGAAGACTCCTACTGGCTACTTCAATATCCAATCCAAAATGTTGTCTAAGCACATGGGAAATTCGGAACCGTACAATAATTACTCCAACGGCGCCTATGTACTGCCCGGCGTATCCTGGACCGCGTTCTTTGAAATGACCAACGGGATAGCTTTCCACGGCACGCACTGGCATCAGGATTTTGGCGTTCGCAAAAGTCACGGATGCATTAACATGGTGACGAGTGAAGCGCGTTGGCTCTATCGCTGGGCCACCCCTGAAGCCGACCCTCAACTCATGGAAACCACTGGCTACGGCACAAGGGTTCATGTTTACTAATTAGTATCTGGAAGTGCTGCTTACAGCCGAGGATTCCCAACAAATTGTGAAAATACCTGGTTTCCAAACAAACTTCCGCGTCTGGTAAGCCGAAGACGCGATTCAGCTTGGGGGTGCTGCTCAATCAATGAATTTTTGAGTAACTGATTTATTTGCTTGCCAAAAGCACTTTCCATACTTTCTCCAAACATAGCCTGAAAATCCAGTTTTGAAACACCTTCATCAGTGAGACGAAAACCCACCATCATGAATTCCTGCATTAAATCCCATTTTGAAAGTCTGGTAATTGGTTCACTTGCAGGTCCTGTTGGAAAATCCATTGGATTATTCTGTTTGATCTTTTGAATGTACTCCGTTATTCCCCCAACATTTTCAGTACGGATGCCGTCGATAAACCCGTGCGCCCCGGCGCCAAAGCCGAGATACGGCAAAAAGCGCCAATACTGCAGGTTATGCTGGCAGCGGTTGTCAACTTCATTTTGCTTTGCCCAGTTAGAAATTTCATACTGAAGGTAACCAGCCTGACTCAACCTGTCCATCGCCGTTTCATACATATCCGCGGACAAGTCGTCATCAGGCGTTTGCAGCAGTCCTCGTGCCACCCAATGATGCATCGGCGTGCCCTCTTCAACGATCAACGAATAGAGTGAGAAATGGTCAATGTTTTCAGCCAACGCCAGGTTTAGCGATTGATTCCAGCGCTCAAGACTCTGACCGGGGATGCCAAAGATCAAATCCAGGTTGATGTGTTCAAAACCCGCCTGCTTGCTCCACGCCACCGCGTTGATTACATCTTCATGCTGGTGTTGCCGATCCAGAATGTGCAGATCCTCGGGGTGCGCCGATTGCATGCCAAAACTGATGCGGTTGACGCCAGCCTCGCGGATGCCCTGCAAATACTCCTGGGTGACCGTCCCCGGGTTTGCCTCGATGGTGATTTCTGTTGTAGAGGATAAATCAAAGTTGATGTCACATGTTTCGAGGATGGCTTGATATTGTGAAACCGATAAAAGCGAAGGTGTGCCGCCGCCGAAAAAGAGGGTTCCGACATTAATTGTCGTGTTCGTTGACTTTGATACAATTTTAATCTCTTGACACACAGCTTCAACATATTGGTGTATAAAGGGTTTCATGCCTGCAAATGTGTTAAAATCACAATAACCGCATCTGCGATTGCAAAATGGAATGTGAAAATAGAGGCTGGTGGTATTCATTGATTTCTAGAATATCACACACTCATACCCTTGCAAAGGAAACCAGTGGTCTTTAGTGATGTTATAATTTCCCTTTTGACCCTCTTGAAAGAATAATATATGAGTCCTGAAACCAACACTTCACCGAATAAAGTTTGTCCTACCTGTGGCACCCGCCTGAGCGAAAATGCCACCCGCTGTCTGGTATGTGGAAGAAATTTCACCACATCCACGAAAGCTGCTACACCCAGTCCGGTGCAGTCACCCAAATTACCTGAACTGAAATTAAGCCTGCCAGCCGCGCTTGGCCTGGTAGTGCTGGTTCTTGGTCTTGGTGCAGCATTGATCTATGTAATTTTGAATAGCACAGGGAACATTGCCACACCCACCGTAACGCCAACCATTACGCTAACACCTACCAGCACAAACACTCCCGCACCAACCACAGAACCCACACTGGCGCCGACCCCCACAAATTTGCCGCCTATCAGTTATGTTGTCAAAGCACAGGATTCTTGCAGCTTGATCGCTGTCATGTATGGTGTATCGGTCAATAGTATTGTTCAGCTCAACAATTTGGATGCTGATTGTTTGACCCTCACTGAAGGACAAACCATTCTGGTGCCAGTGCCGACTCCCACCGCATCGCCCATGCCCACAGCTACTTTAAGCGCGCAAGAAGCAACTGAAAACGCCTGCGGCACCTTTCCATACACTGTGGTTGAAAATGACACTTTGATGGGCATTTCTTTGAATTACAACATCAGCGTGGATTCGATCAAGACCTTTAACAACATGCCCAATGATGTGGTATATGTTGGAATGCGTTTATCGTTGCCGCTATGCGAAAGAAAACCCACCGCCGGCCCGACCCCAACCCCGACCCTGCCTCCGCCTTATTCCCAGCCAAGTCTTTTACTGCCCGCGGATGGCACAGTTTACACCAACCTAAACGACACCATCACCCTGCAATGGGCGTCCGTCGGCACCTTGCGCGAAAATGACCGCTATGCCATCACCGTTGAAGACGTCAGTTCTGGCGGTGAAAAGAAAATGACGCAATATGTCACCGAGACCAAGTTCATCGTTCCGGCCAGTATGCGTCCGCTCGATAACACCAACCATATCTTCAGATGGTCGGTTGTCGTTGTCAGGCAAAACGGTTCCACCTCAGATGGCGAACCTATCTTTGTCAATTTCGGCACAATCAGTCTTTACCGCGTCTTTGGCTGGTCAGGCACGGGAACTGGTTCCAACACTTCACCCACTTCAACACCATAAATTAATCACAACTGATTAAATTGAAACTCCCGAGATTTCGGGAGTTTTTTTATATGTGGTATTTATTCTGACAGGAATCGCCCGGCTTCGATGGCGGCAGCCGCCCCCATGCCCGCCGAAGTGACGACTTGTTTAAAATCTGCATCCGCGGCTTCACCAGAGGCAAACACACCCGGCACACTGGTATGCATTTTTGAGTCCACCTTGATGAAATTACGGTCGTCCATTTCAATCTGCCCATTATACAAGTCATTGTTAGGTGTATGCCCAATGAAAATAAAGATGCCATCCGTCTCAAAGGTGGATTCATCACCGGTTTTCACATTAGCAACCAACAGGTTTTCAACTTTTCCACTGCCTCTGATCTCTTTGACCACTGAATCCAGCATCAATTTGATCTTTGGGTTTTCGTGCATACGTTTTTGCAGCAGCGCACCAGCGCGGAAGGCATCCCGCCTGTGGATGATGGTTACCTCAGTGGCATATCGTGTCAGAAACAACGCTTCTTCAAGTGCACTGTCTCCGCCGCCCACCACGGCCACTCTTTTTTCTTTGAAGAACCAACCATCGCAGGTGGCGCAATAAGAAACGCCTTTGCCTACCAAGGTATCTTCACCAGGAATTTTCAATTTAACCGGGCTTGCGCCTGTGGCAATGATGACTGCTTCTGCCAGGATTTCTTTGGCATACGTATTGATCTTAAAAGGCCTTTTGCTGAAATCCACGCTAGTTACTGAATCGTATTCCATCCTTGCACCAAAGCGTTCGGCTTGTTTCTGAAAGAGGTCGCCCAATTCAGATCCGCCCACACCATCAGGAAAGCCCGGATAATTCTCAATGGTATGTGTCAGCGCAGCCTGGCCGCCAGGCTGCAATCCGGTCAGCACAAGTGGATTTAACTCAGCGCGAGCCGCATAAAGCGCAGCAGAATATCCAGCCGGGCCAGCACCAAGAACGACTACTTTTTCTATTGCTTCCATCTCTTACTCCTGTTTCTTCGCAATTTTGTCTGTGATGTTTATTGCTTTTTCAATTACATCAAATCCCTCAGCCAGTTCACCTTCAGTGATTATGAGCGGAGGGATCAATAATATGATGTTCCAATGCGTATAAAGATACACCCCATGATCAAGCAAATATTGTTTTATTGCAGTCATCTCAGGGCTGCCCATGCCGTAAGCCGCAGTCGGTTCACGCGTGGATTTGTTCTTCACCAACTCGATCGCCCCAAACAATCCGATAGAGCGCACTTCACCCACAGACGGATGCCTCTCAACCAGTTCAGCCAGCATCTCAGCCATCACCAAACCAGTCTGCCTGGATTTTTCGACAAGATGATCCTGCTGCATGACCTGAATGTTGGCAATTGCAGCCGCCATGGATACCGGGTGAGCATTATAGGTCAAACCGCCCTGAAAAACGCGGTCATTGAAGGTTGCAGCGATTTCGGGTTTCATCGCCACGGCCCCCAGCGGCGCATAAGCAGAAGTCAACCCTTTCGCCATGGTCATAATATCGGGTACTACCTTCCAGTGATCCACAGCGAACCACTCGCCTGTGCGGCCAAAACCGCTCATCACTTCGTCAGCGATCATTACAATGTGATACTTGTCACACAACGTTCGTACGCCTTGCATGTATCCTGCTGGCGGCACAAAAATGCCATTGGTACCGGTGACCGATTCCAGCATCACAGCGGCAATGGTGTCTGGTCCTTCATACTGGATGATCTCTTCCAGATGATTCAGGTAATCTAGTGCAAATTCCTCTTCACTGAGATTGGGGTTTGTGCGGTGAAAAGTGGATCGGTAGCGATAAGGGTCTAAAAAGTGCACGACCCCAGGCATCACCGTGGGTTCCCAGGCCACCCTGCGTGGATCGCCCGTGGCCGCAATAGCGCCGTAAGACGCGCCGTGATATGAGCGGTACCGGGCAAGAACCTTATGCTTGCCAGTATAAGCCCTGGCCAATTTTATGGCGTTCTCGTTGGCATCCGCGCCGCCTAAAGTATAGAGGAATTTAGTCAAACCGGGCGGGCAGATTTCGCTCAGCAGTTTGCCAAGCATCGCCCTGGGTTTGGTGGCCATCCCCGGCCCGGCGTATGGAAGTTCACGCACTTGATCCACCATGGCGTTGATCACGCGCTCATCGCCGTGGCCAATATTGACACACATGGTCATTGAGTTTAGATCAAGATAACGTTTGTCTTGCACATCCCAAAAATAGACACCCTTGGCGCGTTTTATCGCTATGGGGTTTACCTTGGATTGTGCCGACCAGGTCCAAAAATTATGTTCCATCGAAAGCGGCAGAATTTCATCATCTGGAAGATCGATCATTTTGCCTCATAAAGGATTGAGATTTTTATCGCGAAAAATTATTCCTGTATCAAAATCACTCTGGCGGGAGCACCATCCGCGCCGTGGAGTTTAAGCGGCAGGCAATAGAGAGTGTAGAACCCAGCTTGTACCTTCCGCAAATCAAGCCCTTCAATGATGATCATCTGAGCACCCAATAATTCGTCATGAGTGGGTTTGCTAATCTTATAGGGTGAAGCCGAAAGATAGTCAATGCCAACAAGGATCATGCCGCGTTTGACCAATTCCTCTGAGGCACTGAGGTCAATGCCAACAAATCCGGTTTGAAATTCGTCGGTATCCAAATCCCAATAATGCGAGTTGCTGGTCTTAAAAAGAATGCGTTTGGGCTCATCGGCAATCTTTAAACCGGCAAGTACTTCAGCATTAATTACTTTCACAACGTCAGGCACTTCTACCACCTGGGCAGGTCCGATCAACACTTCCAGCGGCATTTCATCCACTTTGGAGCCATCAGCAATAAAGTGAAACGGAGCATCCACGTGCGTGCCGGTGTGTGCGCCGAGACTCAAAAAAGACACATTGGCATGGGCGCCTTCTTCAATCTTGGTCCGCCTGTTCAAAACAACGGGATTTTCACCTGGCCAAACAGCCATTCCTTCACGGATGGTTAAGCTAACATCAAATATCTTCATTTTTTCCTCATCTTACTAGCAGTAAAAATCTCATCTAATAGCGCTTGACGATCTTGCTCGGTCATCGGCACTGGCCTGGACCAATCCATCAAGGTGGCCGTGAGCAGTTCAGTGTTGATATATTTACCATTGTATATGATATGGCGGTCATAGAACTCGCGAATATTGTGCGGTTCCATTTGATCAAACAGGAAATTCCCCAAACCATAATGGATTAGGCTGTTATTGATAAACTCAAATCCCATGGGTGCATGCGCTTGAGACCCTTGAACAATGTCCGCGCCGGCATTGGCGGCATCCTTAAATATTTTGCGGTAAACCTCGTCATACATAAGCCTGTCAATTTCCCAGGCCTGGAAAGTAGTGATCACCACGTAACCCTCTGCTTTGAGTTCAGCGATCTTCTGATTCATCCATTCATATTCGCATTTAGCAGAGCCTGCCCGGGTATCGGTTGCCCAGGCAGTTTCAAACCCAACCGGATTGCAACCAATAAAAGCAATCCTATTGCCGTTGACTTCAGTGGTCGCAGGTTGAAGCGCGGCTTCCTGGTTGAAACCCCCACCGAAACTCAGCCAGCCTCGCTCCTGATACATTTCGAGGGTTTTGGCAAACGCATCCCCCGGATAATCATTCATATGATTCCCTGTGGATTCGACTACATTGACACCGATGTTTTCAAGCACCGCAATCTGATCCGGTTTGGAACAGAACTGCATGGTATAGGCATCCACATACTTGCAGCCTTCCATGAATGAAACTTCATTACTCACATGCCGCAGATCAGCGCTTAAAAACCAGTCCTTTATCATTTCAACTGGATACTCATATCCGTTCAGTTCAATCTTTTTAAGCGTCACTCTGGCCAGCGCAGTCGTGCCAGTCATCATCACCACGGTCATTTTTGATTCATCACGGTTGGTTGCGGGTATAAGAGATTTTATATGTTCAATTTCAGGTTGAAGCCGTTGTTCTGCATCTTGTGACCCTGAGAGAAAATAAGTTATCGTTAAGCCATAACTTTCAACATCCATCGGACGATCAAGCGGACTGATGCCGTCCACCCTTAGAATCTTGAGCCGGGGTTCTATTTCTTCAAACGGAAGTATGGCCAGAGCGTTAGAAACAGACCACAATTCAGAAACAAGAGTCTGCTTGTCAATTACTTTGAAGGATGAATCGAATGGGAAACCCCAATAATGAGTCAGAAAAGTATTCGTGGCTTCAGTCACATACAACTGTTGATATCCCGTCGAAGTTGGAATTCCGCCGGACCATAACGCTTGCAACTCAGTCAGTGCAATATTATCTAGCACAGTATCAAAAGGCGCTCCGACTGCAAAAATTCGTCTGAATTGCGCGAACGAATACACATCAGGCCGTCCGGGCAAATCCAGAATCAAATCGGCCGCATTCGCATCGTCAGTAACTTTTAGATTCCCAACATCCTGGATCCATTCGTGAGGAACTGAAAAACCAAAATAGACGCCTTCAGGTTTGGGGTCTGGTTGAAAAGGTGTAGCGGTTGCAGTGATATCACCTGAAGCAAGAATCGGAGTTGCCTCAGTTTTAGCGATGGGAATTTCTTCCATTGAATGCACTTGCCCATTATTTAATGTTGAACAAGAAGACAGGAAGAGTGTGAAAAATAAAACACCAAACAAGTAAATAATTTTTTGCATAGACGAGATTCGTTCTTTCTTGTTGTTAGATATGCCAAATTATACGCTACCCTGCCGACAACTTCCAATCTGACAATATTTGATAGTTCCTGATAGGGTTCACCGATATAATCCAATAAGATACTAAATTAAAAGGACACATTATGCGAGAAGTCGCGGTCATTGGAATCGGGCAAGTTAAAGTTGAAGAAAATTGGGAAAAATCCCTACGCGAGTTAGCCGGGGATGCTGGCCTTTCTGCCCTGTTGGATTCAGGTTTGCAAACCGTGGATGCTGTCTATGTAGGCAACATGATGTCTGGTTCTGCCAACCATCAGCAGCATCTGGGTGCATACATCGCTGATTGGATCGGTATACGCCACGCTGAAGCCATCCGTCTTGAAGCCGCCTGTAGTTCAGGTGCAGCCAGTTTTCGTACCGCTGTGATGGCCGTTGCCTCTGGTCAAGTACAAACCGCTTTAGCCGTCGGCGTTGAAAAAATGACCGACAGCCCCGGTGACGAGATCACTGCGCAACTGGCCACTGCCGCAGACGCTGATTGGGAAGCGGACCAGGGGTTATCTTTTGTAGCGCTTAATGCATTAATTATGCGCCGCTACATATATGAATACGGCTGGGAAAAAGAAGCTTTTGCACCCTTTGCTGTTAATGCGCATGCGAATGCCATCCATAACCCTTATGCAAGGTTTCATGAGCCCACCAGTGTCGAAAAGTACCTCAAAGCCGGCATGATTGCTGACCCAATTAATTTGATGGATGCCTCTGCCATCGGTGACGGCGCTGCAGCGGCTGTGGTTGTTCCGCTTGAACTGGTGAAATCTGCTGGCAGGCGATTAATCCGTGTGACAGGTTCGGCTGCTGCCACTGACACCATGGCTGTTGATCATCGTAAAGATCCGTTATGGCTCAAAGCAGCTTATGAATCGGGCAGGCAGGCCTACTCGCAAGCAGGCATCACCCCTGCGGATATTGATCTCTTTGAATTACACGACGCCTTTTCAATCATGGCCACCCTTTCGCTTGAAGCCAACGGATTTGCAGAACGAGGCAAAGGTCCCCAGTTGGCGCTTGATGGAGAAATCACACCTACGGGGAAAATTCCCATTGCCACCCGTGGCGGACTCAAAGCCCGCGGTCATCCTGTAGGGGCAACGGGCATGTACCAAATTGTGGAAGTCATTCAACAACTGCGCGGCGAAGCAACCGGTTCGCAGGTGGACGGTGCACGCATTGGTATGGCCCAAAATATTGGAGGAAGCGGCTCCAATATCATCACACACATTTTTCAGACGGTATAATCACTGAAATCAAATTTTGAAAATTGTGGTAATAAATTGTGTAGATGATAACTCTCTCAGCCGATCTACTAAAAAGCTTTCAAGAAAAAACCTTTCGTACCACTGATTCCACAAGGTTAAGAACCCCTCAACAAGCTGTGGAATTTGTCAATGAACGCGGTTTTATCTTTTTCTGGCCAGTTAAGGGAGTGAACATGCCGAGTCTTTGGTGCGGCGTGGCTGGCGATCGACCAGTCGCTGATGCACACGATGATCCGGGGCACACCAGTTGGGGATGGAAAGACCAGATGTTGGATAAACGCGTTTGGTACTATGGACGCATATTACGCAAACGCAACACTATCATTTCATTGAAAACCGCTCCTTATTTTTATGCATTGTCTCCCAACTTTGGGGAGCCCGAGCTTGAGATTAGCGACCAGTATCATGCCGGTCAGATTCCACTTGAGGTCAAACTCATTTTTGAAGCCCTGCTTGAAAAAGGGCCACTCGATTCCATCGCATTAAGGCGTGAAGCCCACTTAACCGGACCAAAAAGTAACTCACCATTTAATCGCGCGCTAGATATTCTTCAACGGGATTTTAAAGTGATGCCCACCGCCATTGCCGAAGTGGGCACCTGGAAATATGCCTTTGTCTACGATTTGACGCACCGCTACCATCCCGGCCTGCTTGAACAAAGCCGCTTCATCTCTGAGAATCAGGCACGAGACCACCTGGTTACCTGTTATTTTAAGTCAGTCGGCGCTGCCAGTGAAAAACAGGTGCAATCATTGTTTGGATGGACACAGTTAGAAGCTCAAAATTCAATTTACAGATTGATCGAAAAAGGGTTGTTGACCAACGATATCAAGATTACAGATGAACCAGTAAACATGGTTTGCTTAACTTCATTTTTTAACAATTTTTAGGTACTTTTCAACCCCGTTCTTGTCAAATCAAATCCACTTTACACAAAAAGCCAATTTTTAGTTCATTTCTGGCAATTAATGTCATAAATTGATTCCCACTTTTGCATGAAAGGATATAATTAATATACTGGCAAAATCGGTTAATCGGGAGAGTATAAATGCGATTTCCAATTACCAAACGGGCACGTGCAAAATACCGGTTTCAACCCTCCCTTTTTGCCGAGGATGGCAAAGTCTTTCTGCCAGATGTCAAAACGCTGCACTCATTTGTTTTTCATATTAATCAAACTATCAATTTACACGATCATCCTGGCAAAACATTGAAAGCCAGTGAAATACACGGCATGGGATTGTTGGACGAAATATTCCGCCATGTGTTTAACCTTTATCTGCAAGAAAATCCCACCATCATAAACCAACTATTTTCTTCATTACAAGTTACTTTCGCACCATCCAACATGGATATCCTCCTCAACTTGTTTGTAAAGCATTATCCCCCCCAGGATGTGTATGAGGAACGCCTGACAACCCAACAATACCTTGCCAAACAAGGTGTTACTTGTTCCAATCAAGAAACTGCTCTGATTGATCTCATCCTCTTATGGGTATCCACCCAAAACCAGGCGTTGATCCCCTTTGCCAGCCTGATATGGGAACCGGATGTATTGATTCACCCTTTGTTCAATCCAGTCTTGAAGTATATCGAATGGTCGTTTTCAGAATTACCGGGTTTTGGGCCAGAGAAACAGTCCTTGTTGGATATGCTCAAGTCACCCTCCGAAAAAGTGCCTGATTCCATTCCCGGCCAGTTGGAATACATCCGCATTCATTGGGGATTTCTACTGGGAGATTTGCTCAATTTCCAATTGTTAAACAATTTTGATCTAATAAAAGAAGAAGATAAACCTGGTTTTACAGGTCCCGGACCAGCGGAAGTGCTGGTTTACGACTCAAAAACCATGTCATCATCGTTTTCTTCATCAGGATTTGATCGTGAGGCAAAGGCTTTTAGCCTAGACTGCGATTGGATGCCAGGTTTGGTTCTGATCGCCAAGAATATTTTTGTCTGGCTGGAACAACTCTCAAAAAAATATAACTTGTCCATCACCACCCTGGAACAAATACCAGATGACGAGTTAATGAATTTGCAGTCCCACGGCATCAACGGATTATGGCTAATCGGTTTATGGCAGCGCAGCCCAGCTTCAGCACGTATCAAACAACTCACCGGAAACCCGGAAGCCGTATCCTCTGCCTATTCGCTTTACTCGTATCGAATTGCAGAAGAATTAGGCGGTGATGCCGCTTATGAAATATTGAAACAAAAAGCTGAAAAATTCGGCATCCGCCTCGCATCAGATATGGTTCCCAATCACATGGGCATTGATTCAGAATGGGTGATCCAGCATCCAGAATGGTTCCTATCAGTGGATGAAAGTCCATTCCCTTCTTACAGCTTCAATGGACCAGATCTCTCTTCTGATGATAATATTTTGATCCAAATTGAAGATCATTATTATGACCGTTCTGATGCAGCCGTGGTGTTTCGTCGCACTGATAAACGCACCGGTGTAAGCAAATTTTTCTACCATGGTAACGATGGCACCGCCATGCCCTGGAATGACACTGCCCAATTGAATTACATCGATCCGGCGGTGCGTGAAATCGTCATTCAAACCATTATTGAGATTGCCCGAAAATTCCCGATCATCCGATTTGATGCAGCCATGACCCTGGCAAAAAAACATATCCAACGATTGTGGTATCCAGAGCCGGGTTCAGGCGGCGCCATCCCCTCTCGATCACATCACTCGATCACACAGTACAATTTTGACCAGGCTTTGCCCAAAGAGTTCTGGCGCGAAGTGGTCGAAAGGGTCGAAAAAGAAGTTCCAGGCACACTGCTGCTCGCCGAAGCCTTCTGGCTCATGGAAGGATATTTCGTCCGCACTCTCGGCATGCACCGCGTTTACAACAGTGCTTTCATGCACATGCTGCGCGATGAAGATAATGCCGGCTATCGCAAATTGATCAAAAACACGCTTGAGTTTGACCCTGAGATATTAAAACGCTTTGTCAATTTCATGAATAACCCTGATGAACGCACTGCCATTGAGCAATTTGGCAGCGGTGATAAGTATTTTGGTGTCTGCACCCTTATGGTCACCCTGCCGGGGCTGCCCATGTTTGGACACGGCCAAATTGAAGGGCTGACTGAAAAATATGGCATGGAATACCGCAAACCCAAATTGGATGAAACCGGTGTTTATGAGCTTGACAAACAACATTTCAACAAAATAAGTCCGCTGTTGCAAAACCGCGAGTTGTTTGCCAGCGCTGACCATTTCAGGCTTTTTGATTTTCAGCAGCCAGATGGAAACATCAACGAAAATGTATTTGCATTTACCAATCAATACGGAAAGCACCGTGCTTTAGTCTTGTTTAACAATAGCTATCAAGAAACCGATGGCAAGATCGTCAATTCTTTCCCGCATACAGACGCCGCTGACCGACACACAGGCAAGTATTCGCTAAATATCGCAGCAGCATTTGGTCTGTTTACTGAAAACCATCGCTATTTGTGCCTGCATGACCTCTCAACCGATTGTTATCAGATTCGCCTTTCTAACCAGATCGTGGAACAAGGATTTGAAACGCACTTAAACGGGTATGAATTTCATGTTTTTACCAAGGTGCAATCTAGTGATCAATTAAATGATGAGACCTTTAAGCAACTATATGAGATTTACGGTCAAAACCCGATTCCCGATTTACAACAGGCGCTTAATCAAATTTACGGAGAGCGAAGCGATCCCGTCAGAACAAATGCTGATCTTGTGGTTCGCGTAATAGAATGTGTGCAACAATCACGCAGCAGCGATAAACCTGACAATTCACAGCATCTTGCAGAAGCTGTCAATGCCTATTTGGAAAACGTAAAAGAAATTTCAAATATTCAAGGTGATTTATCGCAGTTACAAGCTGAGATTATGCAGATGCTAACCACGCTTCTCCAAATTCCCAAACTTGCCAAATCACTGAATGTACCCGGCACAAAAAATGTGTCAACGCACCTCAAAAAGATCAGTACTGACCTGAATGAAAATTTTTCGCGCATGTTATCGCTAACCGTCTGGGTTTTGGTCAGTCAATTCCATAAACACGAATCGACCTTAAGTTCGCCCTCTGATGGAATTGATTGGATAAATAGTTGGAATTTGGATCAATCGATAAAAATAGCCTTATCCAAATCAGGAATATCAGAAGATGCTGCCGAGCAGAAGATCGCCTTCATAAAGTTGGGTGTCAAATATCAAGATTGGTTTACTGAAGGCTGTACCATGAATTATTCACAAATTCTCAACGGTTGGTTAATTGCCCCTGATATTCGTGAATCACTAAAAGTCAATTTTTATGAAGAAATTTTGTGGTACCACCAGGAGTCTTTCATGGAATTGATATGGTGGATGGAAATCATGCCAATCATGAAGGCGTTTTCGGCTCAGGAGTCAAATAGGGTTACTTCTGCTGAGACTGTGATTACCTTAAAAGAAATTTTTAAGAAAATACTTACGCGCCATCAGAAATCTTACTGTAAAGTTGATTTGTTGTTAGCGAGCAAAGATTTACTTTAAGGGTTGGGTTTGTTTGAACCGGTGCATGGCTTCTTTATAAAAATCCAATGCAGAGAGGTGATTCTGCAAACTTGTGCTCTTTTCAAGCAACAAAACGGCCTCAGGTGAAATATCAATTCCGGTGGCTTGCCTGACCAGCCAAACTGCATGCGCCCCGTAAATCACGGCATTCCGCGGTTCAATTCTATCAAGATCGTTAAAAAACCATCCACATGATGTGAACATGCGCTGGCATTCCAGTTCGGCTTGAAACAATTTTTCGAGCTGGTCAAACTTACCATCCGGCAACACTGAACCTGCTATGTCTTGCAGCCAATCACTAAATTTCCGCTCCCCGCTGAAGACTTCGATATAACGGTCGCGGGCTTCCCAGACATTTTCAACAATTCCCTGGCATGAATCAATAAAGACCTTGTCCACTTCATCCGAGATGCGTTCCAAGGCCTCACGCAGCGGTTTCTTCCATTCACCGTTAGGGGTGCATGCACAATCACCTCTCCAGCGTTGCACACCGTGATGGCAGCTCCATGAAGTATTATCCCGAATCTTAACCACTGGAAACACTTTTTGTTGGGTCAATTGCAGCCCCGGATAAACGGTTTCAATATGCTGAGCCGAGATGGATCCATCCAATAAATAAGAGAGAAATTTATCCCGAAATATTTGATGGTGACCATAAAGTTCACCATCGGTGGCGATCATCAGCCACTGGTTTTGACCACCAGCAGCGAATTCTGGCTTCACGAAATTTCGTGCAAAAACATCTGCGTTTACAGTGGCCAGTGGATCAAAACTGACCCGCGCACTTAACCCGCTGTGATAGAAAAAAACTTTGATCGATTTGTGGTCTGGTAAGATCACCTGGTAAGCTTTACCCGGATTCACCTCTTTGTCATCAGCCTGCCAGGGTGCCAGAATCGTAAATTCAATTCCGTTTTCAACCAGAACTTCTAGCGTTTCCTGATCCACTGCCGTTTCAGGCAGCCACATTCCCTGTGGTTTATGCTTAAAGGTGCGCTCAAACTCATAAATTCCCCAACGGATTTGGGTCTGCTTATCGCGTCTTTTTCCAAGGGGTAAAATGGTGTGGTGAAAGGGTTGGGCGATGGCATTGCCGACCCCATAATGGTCTAAATTCTGTCGGTCTGAAGCGACAATCTGATCGAGCACCTTTGGATGGTATTGACGCAGCCATTTGGATAAGGTCGGACCAATGTTAAAACTGATCCTTGCAAAATTGCCCAGAGCAGCATTGGGCTTGTAGCAAGTCTCATAAATCCGTTCATTCCAGTTGGCATATGGATGTGCCCCCTGCTCAACGGGGATAATTCCAGTAAGTGGATCTTCGCGGGTGGGTTGATAAAAATGTGCATGAACGCATAATGAGTGTCTATTCGGCATACAGGAGGTTATTTCCTTTTTTGAATTTCTGCGTTGAGATAATCAAGGTGCTGGTGAAACCTGGCCGGCATGATTCCAAATTCGCGCGGAAGGCTGTCAAGATTCGCAGTCCGGTCTTCTGCCAAATGATCGAGCCAAAAAATCGAAACCGGAAATGAGGGGAAAATCTGGTCAATCCATAATGTAATGGTATGGAGCGCTGCCGGCGAAACCGGAATGACGATACGTTTTATTCCGGTTTTACTCATAATCAAACGCACAATTTCGCGATATGGCAGGGGTTCCATTCCACCAATGGAATAGATGCGATTGACTGCTTTTGGATCCTCCATGATTAACAGTAAAACATTGATCAGGTCATCAATCCATAAAGGTTGAAGCAGAACATGCCCTTTGGATGGCATCAAAAAAAATGGTGACATTTTTATCAATTTGGTTAAAGGCACGGTGAACTGGTCACCTGGACCGTATATAGACCCAGTACGCACAATTGTGTAGGGGATGCCGCTATTAATAATCCAATGCTCGGCAATCGCCTTGGCTTTGAGCACCGGGTAGGCAGAAGCACGTGCTGCACCATGATGACTCAGAAAATAGATACGTTCAATTTTGGCTTCTTTAGCTGCTTTCATTAACGTGGATGTACCTTCCACATCAACCAGGTTGAGGTCACCTCTGCTGCCTCTACGTTCTGCACCAGCCAGATGAAAAATTTGATTCACATCTTTGAGTGCCGCCCTGACGCCGCGTTGATCTGACAGGCTGCTCACAGCTACTTCCACCGGAATCCCCTTGGGGAAATTTGGGGAGTCCGTAGACGGTTTTAATAGAATCCTCACCTTATGGCCTGATTCAACCAAAGCCTTGATGAGATTTCTGCCTATAAAACCTGTTCCGCCTGTCACTAATATCATGAATGCCATTATAGCAGACGATTTATTCCTAAATTTACCAAAATGGCACAGTACTTGCTACATTGCATTTGAGTCAACTATATCAGTGCCAGGTTGGATGCAATATGATGAACTCAAACACAAATTCTGAAAGCAATCGTCTTGGACTTCATTATTTCCAAGACACTTTACACTATTCTGCCCAGGATCTATCCATCTGGCTGCCTGAATTAACCAGACTGAATGCTTCATGGGTCGTGCTGCTTTCTGATTCCAACCGTGCCATCCCTGAAAATTTCATCACCGGTCTGGTCGACGCTGGCGTTCAACCGATCGTGCATTTTAAGCTTCAACTTCCAGATTCACCTTCCGCCGCTGATCTGAAACCAATCCTGTCTGCCTATGCGCGCTGGGGTGTCAAACATGTGGTTTTCTTTGACAAACCCAATGATTCTTCAAGCTGGTCAGCTGCTGGCTGGTCTCATCAAGACCTGGTGGAACGCTTTATTGACCGCTTTTTGCCCCTTGCACTTGAAGCCCAACGCAATGGGTTGACCCCTGTCTTTCCTCCGCTCATGCCAGGCGGCAGCTATTGGGATACTTCGTTTTTCAAAACCTCTCTGCAATCATTGTCTCGCCGTGGACAGCAACACCTGTTAGGTACCATGGCAGCCGGTGTTTATGCCTATACTTATGGGCATGAACTATCCTGGGGCATGGGCGGACCCGAAAAATGGGTCCATTCCAGACCCTACATGACCCCGACTGGATCAGAAGATCAGCGTGGATTCAACAATTATGAATGGATTGGCTCACTTGCCGCGGCTGCAGGAATTAATCATATGCCAATCATCCAGTTTGGCGCAGGCATCAAACAACCCGGTTCGTACTATTCACCAGAAGTTCATGCCGAAATGGTCGAAGCCATGCTGTCTTTGATAAACGATGTCGAAGAACTTGAAGCTGCACATGCCATCTTGGCCTGCAATTTTTGGCTGTTGGCAGCAGATGCAGATTCTGAAGAATACCCCCAAAGCTGGGTTAAATCTGAGGGTAACACCTTGCCCGTGGTTCGCGTGCTGGCCCCGGCTGCTAAAAAGCCTGCTGCTCCTTTTCCATCCCCTGTTCAGCCGGAACCTCAGCTCTCAAAAACATATGAGACCACAGATCGCACGGATTCATTTCCAATTGAACATTATCTGCTCTTGCCCATATACGAATGGGGTTTGGCCGATTGGCATCTGGATGTCACCCGTCCCTTTATCCGCAAATACAAACCAACGGTTGGCTTTTCACTCACAGAAGCTGCCCTAGCGCGCAAGGTCACCATAATCGGCGGGGACAAAGATTTTGATGCCCAAGAAATCAGCAAACTGCGCGATCTGGGCTGCATGGTAGATCAAATTACTGGTGATGGTACAAGTATTGCAACACAACTCTTGGAGAGGTGAAAACATGATAATCACTGAGTCAACAACACCCATGGAATATACTCCTATCGAAGCCAGAAAACCTGTATTAAAAGTGGTTGGTCTTGGCGGCGGTGGTCAAAACGCAGTGGATCGCATGATAGAACTCGGCTTATCTGGGGTTGAGTTTATTGCAGCGAATTCAGATGCCCAGGTGCTGAAATCCAGCCTGGCCTCTGTCAAGATTCAACTTGGCCCGAAGCTCACTCGCGGACTTGGCGCCGGAGGCAACCCGGAAGTAGGTGAAGCTGCGGCTGAAGAAAGTTATAAAGAACTTAATGAAGTTTTGGCGGGTGCTGATATGGTTTTTCTTACCGCAGGAATGGGCGGCGGCACAGGCACAGGAGCCATCAGTGTTGCAGCTCGCGTTGCGAAAAGTCTTGGCGCTGTGGTTGTGGCCGTGGTCAGCTTGCCTTTTTCATTCGAAATGGGCAAACGTCAAAAGAACGCTCGCGAAGGGTTGGCTAAATTGCAGCCTTTTACTGACACGCTGATAACCGTCCCAAATGACCGCTTACTCTCTGCTGCCCCGCGCGACCTTCCGCTTGAGATGGCTTTCCGCATGGCGGATGATATTTTACGACAGGGCATTCAAGGTATTTCTGAGTTGATCACCCAACCTGGCTTGATCAACGTTGATTTTTCTCATATTCGCAACTTGATGAAAAATGGCGGTGGATCGCTGCTGGCCATCGGGACTGGAGAGGGTGAAAACAAGGCCATTGATGCCTTGGAACATGCACTACACCATCCCATGCTTGAAACCATTAATTTATCAGATGCGGGCGGCATCATTGCAAACTTTACCGGCGGAACAAATCTGTCCTTCTCTGAAGTTACTGACGCACTTAGCTATCTGCAAGCCAGAACCGGCACCGGTGTGGAGATCATTCCGGGTGTAATTTGCGATGAACTGATGGAAGATCGCGTGCAAGTTATTTTGGTATTAACCGGCATTGGTGCGACTTCAATTGATACTCAAAAAGTTCTAAATGAACAACCCAAAGTTCATCCTGAACAATCAAATATTCAATCCATACCTATGGATCTCAACATAGGGGCTGAACCTATTCAGGTCAATGCTTTTGCCCCCACCCCCGTCCCCCAGGCGGATATGGTGATCAATCAACCCAATCTGGATGTTCCGGCATTTCTGCGGCGTCGGATGAATTAGGAGAAATTATGGAATCCAGTGCAAAAAATCACGTTTGCAGTTCCGTTTACAGCCAGTTCCCTGAAGTACGCGGTTCAAATCCAACCATCACGACTTTGCCTGGCGACAAATTTCAATTGATCTTCCATGGAAAAGTAAAAACCGCTGATGGAAAAACAATGGATCGTACTGTTCGAGTTTCTGCAGCCGCAGACGGCAGAATTTTAAAAATGACGACTTCAAGGTAAGGTAAATTATGATCTCGCAACTCTCCAAGAAAATCGAACTCAAGTTTTGGGATACCGTCATACCTATGTTGTCCAATTCAGCTTGGCTGAGAACTGCTGCAAAGTCACTCTCTGACCTATACCACGATGACCAAATCGTTCGACACATCGCTATTGGTGTGGTGATCGCCTTTGTGGGTTTTGCCAGTGGATTTTTACTATTTTCACTCAGCACCTTTTTTTCATAGATTATCAACGGCGCGAAAGCGCCGTTTTCATTACCCTTGATTTCTTCATGATGGTAAAATAATTAAGCAATACTCATTAAATGGTCTGGACAAACCTAACTATGAAAAAGATCGTCATACCGGTCATATTAGTGGTTTTTGGAGTGTTTGCCTTTTTTGGTTTTAAGGTCGCTTCAAATATGAAATCCACCAGACAATCTGCTGACGTTCAAACCACAACGTCAGCCGAAATTCCACTCGTGACACAATCAAACTATATTTTTATCCATGTGAATGACCTAACACTTGAAAAACCTGAACTTGTTTCGGTGTGGGTTGGATTTATTAATCAATCTTCCCCTTCTCAATTCATGCTTCTGCCAATTTTTCCAACTTATAATGCTGAGGTTCACGACCGTATTATCCAGAAATTTGGTTTGAACTCAGAAAATAAAGTTAATCAACGCTTTATTTTTCAACTTCAGTCTTCTTTTGATTTCAAAATAGATGGTTACATACTCACAGACGACACGGGGGTAAGTTACTCAAATCAATGGCTCACCGGAACAGAGTCTTCGGTTACATCCATGGCAGCCGTAACAGATTCAGATAAACATGCCATCCTGTTGAACGGACAAAATTCATGGCAGCAATTCTGCCAACTTGTCAATACTGGCAGCGCTAATTCGTATTTTTCTGCCATCAATTGGACACTTTTGCTGCCAGATCATTTCTCAACCGATCTTGATTTTGAAAGTCTCACCTTGCTTGCCGATCGAATCGTCCGTGCTGCTGGCCAGGTGCAATGTGAAGTGCTTTCAAACGAATAATTCCTCATTATTCCCGGGAGTAAACTCATGAAAGATCAATCAAGACGTGAATTTTTGCGTAATTTAATGCTGGGTGCTACAACTTTAGCCGCACAACCTTTATTGGCATCTTGCGGCGTTAAACCGGTACCAGAGACTCCGGTACTGACTGATACAGTGGCTGCAACTGAACTCACCACAACCGAGACTGCCACTGAAGCAGCAACAGAAACTCAAAACCAATATCCCTACCTTGTGGTGACTCATGGCAGCGACGCCGAGCAAATGGTCAGACAGGGGATGCAAACTCTTGGCGGTATGGAACGCTTCATGAAATCTGGTGCGGATGTGATCATCAAACCCAATATTTGCGTCGGATATTACTCATATGAATACGCGGCAACCACCAATCCATGGGTAGTCGCTGCATTAGTAAAGATGTGCCTAGAATCTGGTGCAAAGCGGGTACGTGTGATGGATTACCCCTTTGGCGGCACAGGCGAACAATGCTATAAAATCAGTGGTATCGCCGATTTGGTCACCGCTGCTGGTGGCGAAATGGAAGTCATGTCATCACTAAAATTCGTCGAGATGGATATACCGGATGCTGTGCGATTAAAAAGGGCTTCTATTTATCAAGATGTATTAACCACCGATCTTTTAATTAACGTACCCATCGCAAAAAATCACGGCATGGCTAAATTAACCTTGGGATTAAAGAATTTAATGGGCACCATGTTAAATCGAGAAAGCATTCATCCCTCATTTGAGAAAAACCTGGTGGACCTTGCCACAATTGTTCGACCCCAGCTTACTGTCATTGACGGCATTCGAACGCTAATGGCTAACGGTCCTACTGGCGGCAACCTTGATGATGTGAAAATTCAAAACACATTAATTTTCTCTCATGATATCGTGGCGGCAGACAGCTATGCCACTCGTTTATTCGATAAAACACCTGAATACCTTCCATATGTCATAAAAGCAGCCGAACGCGGATTGGGCAAAGCCGACTTAACCGGTTTGAACATTAAAGAGATATTCCTTGATGCCTAAAACGAACACCCGGCAAAAAAGGCCAGACGGTTGGGTGATTGCCAGAAAAATTACACAAGCCATTGCATTTGTGATCTTTTTTATGGCAGTGGTTTTCAGCCGCCAAAATGGTTTACCCGCGGTTCTGGTAGATTTCACCATCCGCTTAAGCCCATTAGCGATGCTTTCGCAATTGCTCAGCAGCAAGACTTTTTTGGCTGGTTCCACACTTTCGCTAATCATCCTTGTTTCCAGCTTGTTTTTTGGCCGTGCCTGGTGCGGATGGTTGTGTCCGTTGGGCACGATCTTGGATCTTTTTAATTTTCCAAAAAGGAAAATCGCTAAACAACCCCCTGAGAATCTCCGTAAATTGAAGTATGGCTTACTTATTGTCATATTGCTTTCTGCTATTTTTGGCAATTTAACCCTGCTTCTCTTCGATCCACTTACTATTTTTGTCCGTTCTACCACCCTCACAATCCTGCCCGCTTTGGACCGGATTGTTTATGCGATCGAAAAACTTCTCATCAAAATTCCTTTGCTCGCCGAACCCGTTTTCGCATTTGACGCCTGGCTTCGACCAACCTTTTTGCCAAGCACCGCTCCTGCTTATCAATACGCGTTCCTTGTCGGATTATTTTTTGCCGCCATCATCCTCTTAAACCTGATCGCCGAACGATTCTGGTGCCGTTATCTCTGTCCGTTAGGAGCTATGCTAGGACTGCCTTCCAGACTGGCAATTTTTCAGAGACGCACCAAGGTATCATGTTCCACTTGTGGATTGTGCGACAATGACTGCCCTACCGACACTATCAACTCGCAAAATAATTATCAAAGCGATCCTGCTGAATGTACATTGTGCATGAACTGTCTTCAAAGCTGTCAAAAAGACTCGCTTTCGTTCTCACCAAAATGGCAACCTGCTCCTCATCAGGCATATGACCTGAATAGAAGGCAATTCCTCTCATCAGTAGGAATTTCCATCGCCTCTGTAGCGCTATTTAGTACAGACTGGATCAAACGAAAAGCGAAGAATTTTCTACTGCGCCCGCCTGGAGTTGTAAATGAGAATGAATTCCTGTCAACATGCATTCGCTGCGGGGTATGCTTTAAAGTTTGCCCCACTCAAGCATTACAACCAGATTTTAGTGAGTCCGGGCTTGAAGGGGCTTTTACGCCTATCCTGGTTCCACGCAATGGATTTTGCGATTTTGGCTGCAATGCCTGCGGCCAGAACTGTCCGGTGCAGGCTATTCCGCCTTTGTCTCTAGAGGATAAACGACAATCCAAAGTCGGTCATGCCTATATCGATCACAACCGCTGTCTGGCATGGTCAGATCACATTAACTGCATCGTCTGTGAAGAAATGTGTCCGATTCCACAAAAAGCCATTACTTTAGAAACAGGTCATTTTACTCTCGCTGATGGCAGCTTTATAGAAGTCTTGCTTCCGGTTGTGGATCGTGAACGCTGTATTGGCTGTGGCATTTGTGAAAACAAATGCCCGGTCCAGGGTGATTCTGCCATCCGAGTTTACACACTGTAATCTATTTACAGCCCCTGGTTTATCGAAGTTACCGATTATTGACCACGACCGTGTTATAATCCGGGTCTATTTTTTACTATTTCCAGAAAGAGAGTTTACTTGAGCGCTAAAACCGAATTAAATAAAGTAGCCAAAGACCTTGTTGTCAGCATGGAATATGAATTAACCGTCGATGGTGAAATCCTTGATGCCACTGAAGCCGGTGATCCTATTGATTTTATCCAGGGATACGAAAATATTATTGCAGGCCTCGAAAAAGCTGTTGAAGGAATGTCTGTTGGCGATTCCAAAGAAGTATTAGTCAAAGCTGCCGAAGCCTATGGCGAGTATGATGCCGACGGATTCGTAGAAGTTCCAAAAGCCGAACTCCCTGAAGACATCCCAATGGAAGTCGGTATCGAGATTAGTGTCACCAATGATGATGGCGAAGAAATGACAGCCTTTATCGAAGAAGTCAGTGTAGACACAATTACTTTGAATTTCAACCACCCGCTAGCAGGAAAAGACTTGACCTTCAAAGTCAAAATTGTTGCCATCCGCGAAGCCACTGCCGAAGAACTTGAACACGGACATGTTCATTTCGATGATTGTGAGTGCGGTGAAGATTGCACTTGCAGCGGCGGGGAGTGCGACTGCGGTAACCACTAAGTTTGAAAGAAAAATCACCCTCACGGGTGATTTTTTTTATTTATAGCTCAAGAATTTCTCCAGGTTTCATCCATTTCACTTTTTGAGTGGGATAGGATTCTTCAGCGTGTACGTTGAGGCGCTCGGGATTGAGGCTGTTTATCTTAAACATATCATTGTGCATGGGGATAAGCACACCTGTGTTTATTTTTTGAGCCAGTTCAAGACTTTCCTCAGGATGCAGGTTGCCAATCATGCCCATAGCTTCGCGTTCAGCGTCTCTGCCATTTACCGGTAGACAGCAAATATCAAAATGATCTGAAATCATTTTTAGAGTTTCAATCAAACCTTCGTACAAAATCGTATCTCCTGCATGATAAAGCACTTTGTCATGGATTTCAATTACAAAGCCTAGGTAAGTATATTCACCTGTTTCTTTATCTTGCTCTAATTCATAATGAGCAGATGGCAGAGCAGTAAAATGAAAATCAGCAAAGGACTCCCTTTGAAGAGCATGTGCCAGGCGAAGCTGGTTTTCACCCACACCCACTGCCTTCAAATGGTCCAGCGAAGGCTGCGGACCTATGACCACACATTGCGGATTGTTTATCAAAATTGGCAGCAACGTATCAGGATCAGTATGATCAGCATGGTCGTGAGTCACAAAAACCGCATCAATTCCGCGAACCAATTGAGGATCAAGCGGTGCTGGAAATGACCGGTTAAAATTTTCTGCATCGCCTATACCGCTGGTAACCACATAATTGCTCAAGTAAGGATCAATCATGATGCAAATTGAATGGTCAATAATTTGAAGGCCGGCTTGTCCCAGGTACATAAGTTCCATATTTTCATCCTCAATCAGAGATATATTACTACAAACCTTATACAAATTATACAATTATTTGCAGGTAATTGTATAATATATATATATTAACTAATGTGTTATTTAATGAGGATTGAGGGAAAAATGACTATTAAAATTGTTACTGACAGTACCTGTGATCTTCCGAGAGAAATCATTGAGAAATATGGCATTACTGTTATTCCGGCTTATATTAACTTTACAGATGGTAGTTTTTTAGACGGTATCGAAATCAGCCGTAAAGAGTTTTACGAAAAATTACCAAATTATGAAACGCCTCCTACAACTTCGGCCCCCGCGATAGGCACATTTGCGCGCGCCTATAAGAAATTGCTGGATGAAGGGGCTACCAAAATCATCTCAATTCATATCTCATCCACGTTGAGTGGAATCTATAATGTGGCGGTGTTGTCTGCAGAAGCCATGGAAAACATCGTGGTTAAAACCTTCGATCCGGGTAACCTCAGTCTAGGTACTGGTTTGATTGTTGAAGCTGCTGCAAAAATGGCGGAAGCAGGTAAAAGTCTTGAAGAAATTCTTTCAAAGTTAAAAGATTTGGCTCAACGGACGTATACCTTTGCTGCTTTGGATACACTAAAATTCTTGCAAAGAAGCGGACGCATCTCACGCTTAAAAGCGGGCTTTGGCAGTCTTTTGCAAATCAAACCGGTTTTGAAAATGAACGCAGGGCAAGTTGCCATGGAAGCCGCACGGACCAGCAATGGCGCTATTCGTCATTTACTGAACACATTGCAATCACTTGGCCCCATAGAATCTATCGCACTGGTGCATACAAACGCCTCCGAAAGAGCTGAACTTCTACGAACCCAAGCCAAACAAATGTGTGAGCAGATTTCAGATGCCTATTCGATGGAGGTCACCCCTGTCATTGGGTCACATATTGGTCCTGGTGCCGTCGGCTTCGTGGCAATAAAAGCTTCTTAAGCAAAGAAAAGAGCAGTCATGAGTATGATCATGATTTTCTTAACCGCTGGTGCGGTCATTTTTGGATTGATGTTTTCCTTATGGATTGTCAGCCTTCTAGTCAAAAACGCCAGCATTGTTGATATTTTTTGGGGATTCGGCTTTGTCATCTCAGCCTGGGTTTATTATTTTCTGACGCCTGATGGTTTTTTGGTAAGAAAGTTAATAATTGTTGGGCTGTCCACAATATGGGGACTGCGTTTAACTATTCACATATTGACCAGAAACTGGGGTAAACCAGAGGATTTTCGCTACCAGAAGTGGCGCGGTGAACATGGAAAGATTTGGTGGATCAGAAGCTTGTTTCAGGTGTTTATCCTGCAAGGTTTTTTAATGTGGCTTATCTCAGTGCCGTTATTAGCAGGACAGTATTCAACACTACCGGCAAAACTTACCCTGCTGGATTATACAGGTGTTATTCTTTGGTTCATAGGCTTTTACTTTGAAACCGCTGGCGATCAACAATTAAAAACCTTTAAAAGCAATCCAGCCAACAAGGGACGCATCCTCAATACCGGAGTCTGGCGTTTGACCCGCCATCCTAATTATTTTGGTGATTCTGCCCAATGGTGGGGTTTCTACTTATTTGCCCTTGCAGCAAGCGGATGGTGGAGCATTTTCAGCCCAATCATCATGACCCTCTTCTTGATTAAAGTTTCAGGGGTAGCCTTGCTTGAAAAAACCTTGAAAGAAACCAAACCAGGCTATAGCGAATACATCAAGACTACCAGCGCTTTTATCCCTTGGTTCCCCAGAAATTCCATACAAAGTGAGGTTAAATGAAACTGGCAAAAATTATTTCGTTCCTCGGCATTCTGGCAATGACCGGTGTGATTTCATGGGCATTCATCAGTGGTGATTTTGCTTCTGAAGGAGCAATATTATTAGCCATGCCCTGGGGGATTGTATCCATGGTGGATCTCTATGTGGGATTTATTCTCTTCTCAATGTGGATCGTCTATCGCGAAAAAGCCGTTCTTCCTTCGATCATATGGGTATTCTTGATGCTCACATTGGGATTTTTTACCGGCAGCCTTTACACCTTCATCGCATTGCAGAAAAGCGGAGGCAGTTGGCAGCAATTCTGGCATGGCAAGCGACTTAAAAACAAATAAATCCTGATAACGTCCGGCGCTTGCCGGACGTTTCGATTTTTTGGCCGTGATATACTGATAGTCCAATTAATCAAGGAAACTGCATTGTTTTTACCGACCACAAAAGAGGAAATGACCGCACTGGGATGGCACGAACTGGATGTCATCTTGATCAGCGGAGATTCATATATTGACAGCCCATATTCCGGTGTCACAGTAATTGGCAAGGTACTGCAAAAAGCAGGCTTTCGCGTTGGCATCATTGCCCAACCGGATATCACATCCGATGTTGAAATTTCTCGCCTGGGAGAACCCACCCTCTTCTGGGGTGTCACTGGCGGCACCGTTGATTCGATGGTTGCGAATTACACCGCGACGCTACGAAAACGACGTTCTGACGATTTCACGCCTGGTGGAGAAAATAACCGCCGGCCTGACAGGGCAGTGATTGCTTATACCAACCTGATCAAGCGTTTTTTCAAGAACTCCCGCCCTATCGTTCTGGGCGGAATTGAAGCCAGTCTGCGGCGCGTCACCCATTATGATTATTGGACTGACAAACTGCGCGCCCCGGTGCTTTTTGACTCCAAAGCGGATTATTTACTCTACGGAATGGCAGAGACCAGCACGGTTGAACTTGCCAGATCATTCAAAGAGAAGAAATCTCCATTATCCATCCGCGGATTGTGCTATTTGGCAAAGTCAGCACCAGAGGGTTTCATTGCGCTGCCCTCTTATGAAGAATGTGTAACTGATCACAGCGCTTTTACAAAAATGTATCACCTTTTTTATCAAAATAACGATCCCATCTCAGCCAAAGGGTTAGCCCAACAAAAGGGAGATCGCTACCTGATTCAGAACCCGCCTGCATTGACCCTCACTCAGCCCCAGTTGGACAAAATTTATTCACTCACTTACGAACGTGACCAGCACCCTTATTATGAAAAACAGGGGTCTGTTAAAGCGCTTGAAACCATCCGCTTCTCCATCTCAACCCACCGAGGATGCTATGGCGAATGTAACTTTTGCGCCATCGCCGTCCATGAAGGCCGCACGGTTGCGTCTCGCAGCGAAGCCTCCATTCTGGCAGAGGCAGAAGCTTTCACCAAACACCCTAAATTTAAAGGCATCATCAATGATCTGGGTGGGCCAACTGCCAACATGTATGCCATAGAATGTTCCAAAAAATTACATAATGGCGCATGCGCTGATAAACGCTGCTTATTCCCCGATATTTGCCCCGTTTTGAAAATTGACCACAACCCACAAGTGGATTTATTGACCAAAATTCGACAGATACCCGGTATCAAAAAAGTCTTTGTTGGTTCAGGCATCCGTTATGATATGGTGCTGGCAGACAAACAAAATGGATTAGCCTACATAAAAGAAATCGTTGCTCACCATACTTCAGGGCAGCTTAAAGTTGCACCTGAACATGCCGACCCTTATGTCTTAAAAATGATGGGCAAACCCACTGTCGGATCGCTGCTAAAATTTAAAAAGATGTTTGAAAAACTGACCTATGAAGCAGGCAAAGATCAATATCTCACTTATTATTTGATCGCAGCTTACCCAGGCAGTAGTGATCGAGAAATGAAGCAGCTCAAAGAATTTGTCACCACCAAACTCCATTTGACGCCAGAACAGGTTCAAGTCTTCACCCCAACCCCCTCCACTTATGCCAGCGTGATGTACTATACCGAAAAAGATCCTTTCACTGGTGAAACGATTTTTGTTGAAAAGAACACCGCCCGCAAAGTATCTCAAAAAGAATTGATTGCGAAACCTGCTGCGAACAGTACAAGTAAAACTGAATTTTTGAGAACCCCCAAACCCGAAAATGGCTACGCGAATAAAGCCAGGCCTCAGAGGAGACCACGATGACTAATTCTGAAACACTACATTTCTACGTTTCCTGCCCTCCAGGATTGGAACCCATGCTGGCCGCGGAATACAAACAACTCGGACTTGTAAGAGTAAAACTCAAAAAAGATGAAGATAACCAGGTTATTCACACCATTGGCGACGACACCGGAGGTATGGAATTTGAAGGTCCAATTGAACATGTCTACAAGGCCAATTTGCACTTGCGCACAGCCAGCCGAGTCACTGTGCGACTTGGTGAGTTCAAAGCCATCACTTTTGCTGAATTGCGCAAGAAAGCATCCAAGTTTGAATGGGCTAAATATCTTGTCCCTGGTCAAAATGTCTCCATCCAGGTAACCTGCCATAAATCAAGACTTTACCATTCAGATGCAGTGGCTGAGCGGATTTTAGGGTCAATTGACGACCATTTCTCTGCTTCAGGCAAGAAAACAGTGCTATCCTCAGAAGGTCAGATCATTCTGGTAAGACTGGTCAACGATAACTGCACCATCAGCCTTGATTCATCTGGCGAACTGCTATATAAACGAGGTTACCGTCAGGCTGTAGCCAAAGCTCCGCTGCGCGAAAACCTGGCTGCTGGTATGATCATGGCATCAGGCTGGGATGGTGTGTCCCCGTTGATTGATCCCTTTTGTGGTTCAGGCACGATTCCAATTGAAGCAGCCATGATGGCGCAACATATTGCTCCTGGCATCAACCGTTCTTTCAGGTTTACCAATTGGCCGATTTATGCCAAAGCGTTATGGACCGATATTTTGGATCAGGCAAAGAAACAGATACTAAAAGAATCTCCTCCTTTGTGTGGTTACGACCGCGATGCGGGTGCGGTTGAGATGTCGAAATCTAATGCGGCCAGGGCTGGGCAAAAAGATCATGTCCAATTTGTGTGCCAGGCGGTCTCGCTGCTTGAATCACCTGCTTCAACTGGTTGGATTGTCACCAATCCGCCCTACGGCATAAGAGTCAGCGAAAATAAAGACCTGCGCGATTTATATGCACGCTTTGGATCAATTCTCAAACAAAACTTTACGACCTGGCATTCCTCTGTTCTATGCAATGACGATCAATTAATTGCCAATATGGGACTGCCAAAACCGGAAAAAACCATCCGTTTGGTGAATGGCGGCATCTCGGTCAAACAAGTAATTTACTCCTTATAAGTTTTGAGTTGCGTTTAATTAATTTTGAAAAACTGGATAATTCTTGTATACATAAATAGATTAGATATAATTTTTGACGTCTTGAAAAATAACAGGTTTGTACCCTAAACCGATCAGCACTATATTGATTCATCGATAAAAGTATACTGAGGACACTGTTTTTTTTAAACTAACAGTTAATCGCCAGGATTTTTCCTTAATGAAAACAAATGCAATCCAAAAAAAGTGGTTTACTCATCTTGTAAAACAAAACAGAATTATTAAGAAATGCATGGCTTTAACACAGTAAACTCTCAACCTTCTGTAATAAAATACCGGTAGAGGAAAAATGAAGTCAGAACTAACCACCGGGAAGAATAATCGAGATAGAGAAAATTTATTAGATAAAAAAATACTTAGCATATTTGATAACATGCTGGTTGGCGTCCAGATTTTTGATGAAAATTTGACCTTCTTATATATTAATGAAGTTGCTGAACAACAATATCAAGTTCTTAATAGTGAGCTCATAAGCAAGAGCTACAAAGAGTCGTGTCTTGGAATCGAAAACCCTCAAGTTTACAAAAATTTTCGCCAATGTCTTGATGAACAAATAAGTACCCAATTTGAGATTGAATTCAAATTACCAGATGGCAGCATCGGTTGGTTTAATCTCTCTATTCAACCCATCAAGGAGGGAATCCTCATTCTCTCTGTGGAAATAACTACTCATTTAAAACAAGAAGAACAACACCTTGCTTTACAAGCGGAATTAAAAAATTTATTAGACCAAGCCGAGCAATCGCGTCAAGCGTTGCTGACCATCGTTGAAGATCAAAAATTAGCTCTAGAAGAAATCAAACTATTAAACAAGACTCTTGATGATAGAGTTCACCAACGAACAGCCCAGTTAAAGGCAACTAATGAGGAACTGGAATCCTTCGCCTATTCCATTTCACATGACTTAAGGGCTCCACTTCGGGCAATAGACGGTTATTCTCGCATTCTCGAACAAGATTATACACACATGCTGGATGTTGAAGGTGTACGACTGCTTAATATCGTCCGCAGCAGCACAAAAGGTTTGGATAGGTTGATTACAGATTTACTCTCACTTTCAAGAGTGGGGAGAAGTGACTTAAAGTTAGAAACTCTGGATATGAAATCAATGGTTGATTCAATTTATCAGGATTTGATCAAAACAGAAACACAGGAAAAAATATATTTCACCGTACATGAACTTCCTTCAGGATATGGAGATTCAACCCTCATCAACCTTGTTTGGAAGAACCTGATCTCAAATGCCATTAAATACAGTTTACCAAAAGAACATATAGTGATTGAAATCTTTGGAACGTCAGATTCAGAAAAATGTACTTACTCCATTAAAGATAATGGTGTTGGTTTCAACCCGGATTATAAAGAAAAACTGTTTGGTTTATTTCAACGTCTGCATAAAGCCAGCGATTTTGAAGGCACCGGCGCGGGATTGGCAATTGTCCATCGCATAGTGACTCGCCATAACGGCAAAGTCTGGGGCAATGGAGAAGTTGACGTTGGTGCGGAGTTTTCCTTTACACTTCCCAAAAAGAGCGAAACGGATAAATAATATTCTGCCCCTCGAAATATTGTTTGTTGAAATCAAGGATTAAAGATGCAGAATTGACGAAGCTGGCCATGCCTGAGTTCAATATTAGAAACAAGATTGTTCGCCGATGTGATACCCAAGCAACTATGGGCTGCTTCTTTTCAGCTCATGAGACAATTAACATGATCCCCGCGTTTGATACTCTTAGGAATAAAACTCCCAGGATTTAAAGGGTTGAAAAAAATTACCGAGTAATAATGAATGAATCTTTTCGGGCTATTCCGATGTTAAATTTAACTTCAATAACTGAAGAAAAAGACATACAAGCGTGTTATCATCTTGGTGTAAATAGTTACATAACCGATTCGGTCCGTTTGAAAGTTTAATATAAACAATGACAACACTAGGCATGTACTGATAACTGATGAATAGAGCGCCATAGCCAATGACCCAACTCTATCGTGTATTAAATATCCTTGGTTTTGAAAACGAAGAATCGATAATTGCAGGCGAACTCGATAATGAGAATTTTCGGTTTGTATCAGTTTGTGTCGACTCTATTGATGCCTTCAAAAGATCGATAACGGAATTTAAACCTGATCTTGTGATTACTGATTATCTACATAAAAATTTTGATGGCATTACTGCCATTACCGAAACAAAAAAAACATTTCCTGACACCCTCTTTTTTATCCTTACTGAGACAATTTCTGAATTTGAAGCGATTGAATGTATCAAAGCAGGTGTCTCTAATATTATTAATAAAGACCAGATTTCAAGCATTCTGATGATTGTTCAGGAAGCACAAAAATATCAACAAGCGCGGCAAGAAAAAAGACAGGTAGAAGAGCAACTTGCTCGAGAGAGAGAAATCTTATCCATTTCGCTGGCAAGTATTGGAGAAGCAATTGTAACCATAAGCCTCTCTGGAGAAATTGTTTTATTTAATAATGCCGCTCAGCAAATCACCGAGTATTCCAAACTCGAAGCAGTCGGAAAACCCGCAAAGGAAATACTAAGAATCCTGGATGAGAAAACGAATCAGATTCTCGAAGATCCAATCTCACATCTACTAGAAATTGACAATACATTTGATATTAATACAGTACATCATCGGCCAGTATTGCTCACCAAAACCAATAAAAAACTTTTGATATCCGGAAAAATCACACCAATTCGGGTTGACCAGCAAACCCATGCAGGCTATGTATTGGTTTTTGATGATGTTACTGAGAAAGAACGTCTTGCAGCACAATCCATGTTGTCATCAAAAATGGAATCCATCGGTCAATTAGCTGCCGGTATTGCACATGAGATCAATACACCTATTCAATATTTGGGGGACAACCTCCATTATGTTCAACATGCACTTGAAACCTACATTGAGGTTGACCAGAGACAAACCCAATTTCTTAAATCAATTGCATCCACTAACCAGAAAGCAAAAGAAGTATTAGATTTCAGAAACAGCCAACGAATAGACAATCTCAATAATGAAATCCCTGCAGCTATAGCAGAATCTTATGAAGGTCTTGACCGTGTTCGGAAAATAGTATTAGCGATTCGAGAATTCTCGCATCCGTCACAAAAAGGGAAAGCTTATTCTGATATCAATAAAAGTGTTCAAACCACTGTCACCATCTCGCGAAATGAATGGAAATACTGCGCTGATTTGGAAACAGAATTAGACCCAAACCTGCCAATGGTATTATGCAGAATTGATGAACTCAATCAGGTCTTGTTAAATATGATCGTTAATGCCACCCATGCAATTCAAGAAAAACAAAAAGAAACCGATAAAGAAACAGGCAAGATACGTATTAAGACAAGTCTTGAAAGAGACAAAGTATTAATAGCCATAACAGATACAGGCTGCGGAATACCAGATACGATTGTTAACCGGATTTTCGATCCCTTTTTTACCACCAAAGATGTTGGCAAAGGAACCGGGCAAGGCCTTTCTTTAGCTTATAATATAATTGTTAATCACCATCACGGCGCTATTCATGTTTCAACTGAAGAAAATATTGGTACTACTTTTACAATAGAATTACCCATCGCGAATTCAGAAATTGAGGAAACCCGTGATTAATAAAAAAAGACAAATCATATTTGTTGACGACGATGTTTATGTTTTAAAAGGCTACCAACGCGCGCTTGAACCATTTGCTTACGCCTGGGACGTTTATTTTTGCACTACCGGACCCGAGGCACTCACCATTTTAGGTCGTCAGCCTATTGATGCAATAATTACAGATATGCGCATGCCCGGCATGACCGGGATTGATTTATTGGAACAGGTCATTCAACATTATCCATCAGTCATTCGCATGATCATGTCTGGCAGCATTGAAGAACCATCGGCCTATCGAGCCGCCAGCCTGGCACACCAATTAATGGCAAAACCTTGTGAAATTCAAACCATTTTTGGGGCTGTTGAAGAAACCTGCCATCTTCGAGATAAACTCTCTGACAAAAGACTTGTCAAAATTATCACCGGTTTAAAAAGTCTGCCTAGTGTACCTACTTTATACGTCAGGCTAATAAAAGAGTTTGAACGCGAACAACCTACGCTGGCAAAGGTTGGCGAAATCATTAGCATGGATATTGCCATGACTGCCAAGATTCTGCAATTGGTCAACTCAGCATTCTTTAGCATCCCTTATAAAGTTTCGAACTTAAACCAGGCGCTCTCTATTCTGGGTCTAAACACAATTAAATCGCTCGTTTTGAGTGTAGGTGTATTTTCAGAATATCAAAACAGGTCCTTTAGCGCTTTTTCGATAGAAGAACTTTGGCAGCACAGCATATTTGTGGGCAATCTTTCACGCGCGATCGCTGTATCTGCCAATCTCAGCCGCGCTGAACAAGACGAAGCCCAAATGGCAGGTATTTTGCACGATGTCGGCAAGCTGATCCAAACTGATATCCCCGGTTTTTATCGTCTTCTTTCGATGAACACCAAAATTCCTGAAATTCAAATGGAGTATCATTATCTAGGCACTTCTCATGCAGAAATCGGTGCCTACATGCTTAGCTTATGGGGGTTGCCCAGCACTGTGATCAAAGCAGTAGCTTTTCATCACAAACCGATTGCTGAAACAGCTTTCAAAATGGATTCTATTTTTTGTGTTTATATTGCAAATCACTTATATTACGATGAGAGACCAAACAATAAAAACGCTTTAACACTTCCGCCAATGGATATGCAATTATTGGAACAAATCAAGGCTGCCCATATGGTGGAAGAATGGCGATATATGGCCCAACGCATTTTTGCCGGTGAAAAACCAGATTGAACGCTGTAATCGCGAGGAGGGAAAATAATGAAAGAGGTTATCTTTCTTGTTGATGATGAACCCAATGTTCTATCTTCATTAACACGTGCACTGAATTCATCCGAGTATTACGATATTGTCACTGCTAATGACGGGGTTGAGGCAATTGAACTTTTAAAAACGACCTCAAATGTAGCTCTGATAATTTCCGATTACCGCATGCCAAACCTGGATGGTATCTCATTCCTTTTGGAAGCCCAAGAAATATGCCCTGACGCCACACGAATAATCCTGTCAGGCGTGGCTGATCTTGAAATGGCTACCAACGCCATTAACCTCGGACAAATATTCCGGCTGTTGCTTAAACCTTGCGCTCCCGATAACTTCATTGCCTCGGTGAAAGCAGGCATTCGCCAATACGAACTCGTAACCGGCGAACGAGATTTACTGCAAAACACATTAAAAGGCAGTATCAAGATTCTTACTGATCTACTGGCAGCCATTAACCCCGAGTCGTTTTCGCAATCCACTCGCATAAGTGTCTTGACTCGCAAATTTTCCACAGAACTGGAATTATCCAACGCCTGGGAATTGGAACTGGCAGGTGTTCTTTGTCGTATTGGATGCGTAACAATTCCACCCGAAGTTTTGGAAGCCTGGATGAAAGGGAGAATTCTGGATGATAACCAGCGGCAGATGGTTGATTCAGTGGGAAAAATTGGTCACCATCTTTTGCGAAACATCCCCCGCCTCGAAAAAATCGCTGAAGGCATTCTCCATCAGGCAACCCCGTTCCAACCAGTAGGACAAAAATCCACGACTACACTAAAAGGCACCGATATCCCCTTAATCGGACGAATTTTAAATATCGTTATTGATTATGATCGATTTCTCACCATTGAACCAAAACCTAAAGCTGCTCTAAAAAGGTTAATGACTCAAGCGAATGAATATGATCCTGATCTGCTTAAATCTTTTAGTGATTTAATCATTACTGAAAATGATGGCAAACAAAATATAGTATCCAAGAAAGACTCTGCCCTCACCGAGGTCTCAATTGATGATGTAAAAAACGGTATGGTCATCATGGGTAACGTATTTGATAAAAAAGGCCGCCTTTTGATCGGGAGCGGTACGCTGGTTACAGATATTATCAAGCTGAGACTGGCAAATTACAACAACATTTACGGTCTTGATCAGACTCTTTTGGTAAGAAAAGTTGAGATGCCAACACAAAATATCAATATTTAATCAAAATTACCTTAAAATATGCGTCAAGTGCTTGACATATTCTTTATTGGATTGTATAAACAAGTAATTAATTTTATTGAACTTCTATAAAGGAACATTTCGGGCATTTTCGGAATATTACAGATGAACTTCATTACCTCCCTCGTCCTTATTAGCATTATTTTGGTTCTCGTCCTTATTGAGAGCCAAATTACGGTTGGATGGAAGAGGGAAGGTGTAAGAGCATAAGACACCAGGCAGCATGAAAAACCAAAACCACCCAATCGAATCGGGTGGTTTTTTTTTATTCTTTTCATAATACGGAGGCTTCATCGTGCGCTCAGACAAGATCAAACTAGGATTCGAACGTTCTCCCCACCGAGCTTTGCTTAAAGCCACAGGGGTTACCGACGCAGATATGCACAAACCTTTCATCGCCATCGTTAATTCCCATGTGGATGTTGTCCCCGGGCATGTTCATTTGCAGGCTTTTGGCAAGATTGTCAAAGATGCCGTCCGCGCTGCTGGAGGTGTACCTTTTGAATTCAACACCATCGCCGTGGATGACGGCATTGCCATGGGTCACCAGGGCATGAAATATTCACTGCCTTCTCGTGAACTGATCGCTGATTGTGTTGAAACCATGATCGAAGCGCACCAGTTCGACGGCATGGTGTGCATTCCAAACTGTGACAAGATTGTTCCGGGGATGTTAATGGCTGCGATGCGCGTCAACATCCCCGCAATTTTTGTTTCGGGAGGCCCCATGCCTGCAGGCCGTACACCAGATGGAGAAGCCGTGGATCTGATTTCGGTCTTTGAAGGGGTTGGTGCTTACCAGACCGGTAAAATCGATTTGAAGCGATTGAAGATGCTTGAAGATCTCGCCTGCCCTGCTTGTGGATCGTGTTCAGGTATGTTCACTGCCAACAGTATGAACTGTCTGATGGAAGCCCTGGGTTTGGCCCTGCCTTACAATGGTTCGGCTCTAGCCCTTACCCCAGAACGAAATGAACTGGCCAAGAAAGCTGCCTCATTGATCCTCAACCTGGTTGAAAAGAACATTACCCCCCGCCAGATCGTCACTGCTGAAGCTTTCGATGATGCTTTTGCCCTGGATATGGCCATGGGCGGATCTTCAAATACAGTTTTGCACGCACTTGCCATTGCCAACGAAGGTGGTGTGGATTATTCACTCGAACGAATCAGTCAAGTCGCTGACCACATCCCATACCTGTGCAAAGTAAGCCCAGCCGGCAAATGGCACATGGAAGATGTTCACCGCGCCGGCGGCATCCCTGCCATCCTGGCTGAACTACATAACAACGCCAATTGTCTGCACACCGACCGCATCACTGTGACCGGTGAATCATTTGGCAAGAGTTTTGCCAAAGCAGAAATCCTCGATCCCGAGGTCATCCACCCGTATGATCAGGCTTACTCCGCTCGCGGTGGGTTGGCTGTTTTATTCGGCAACCTGGCCCCAAATGGATCAGTGGTCAAAACCGGCGGCGTGAGCGAGAACATGAAGAAATTCAGCGGGCCTGCCCGAATCTATGACTCGCAAGATTCTGCCCTCGCCGGCATCATGGCAGGTGAAGTTAAAGCCGGTGAAGTAGTCGTCATTCGCTATGAGGGACCCAAAGGCGGACCCGGTATGCAAGAAATGCTTTCTCCCACCAGCGCCCTTATGGGTATGGGGTTGGGTGACAAAGTTGCTCTGATCACCGATGGCCGCTTCTCTGGCGGCACCCGCGGCGCATGTATCGGTCATGTTTCTCCTGAAGCTGCGGCTCGCGGTCCCATTGCTGCAATACAGGCTGGTGATATTGTCGAACTAGATATTGAAGCCAGAACACTGAATGTCAAGCTTGATGAAGCCACTATAAAATCCCGTCTGGCAGCGCTGCCTGAATTTGAAACCACAATTCAAAGTCGCTGGTTAAGACGTTATTCGAGCATGGTCACCAGCGCTGATACTGGTGCAGTGCTGCGCTATTAAGCCATTTATTAGGAATTATTTGGAGGAATGATGAACAAGACAGGTGCACAAATTTTTTGGGAATGTTTGGAACGTGAAGGTGTTGATGTAATCTTTGGATATCCCGGTGGGGCCACGCTGCCCATCTATGATGCGCTGGTTACCAGCAAGATTCATCATGTCCTCGTGCGCCATGAACAGGGCGCTTCGCATATGGCTGATGGATACGCACGGGCATCTGGCCGTGTTGGCGTTGCTTTGGCTACATCCGGCCCAGGCGCAACCAACCTGATCACAGGCATCGCCACCGCTTTGATGGATTCTTCCCCTGTGGTCTTCATCACCGGTCAAGTATCCAGCCCTTTGATCGGATACGATGCTTTTCAAGAGACGGATGTCACCGGCATCACCCTGCCCATCACCAAGCACAATTACTTAATCACTGATGCCAAAGACATCGCCCCCACCATCCGTGAAGCATTCTTCCTGGCAAAATCGGGCAGACCTGGTCCAGTCTTGATTGACATCACCAAAGATGCCCAACAAGCCACCATTGATTGGGAATATGACGATAAACCAGCACATCTGCCGGGTTATCGACCAGATTTCCGCCCTGCCAACACGGAATTCGAACGTGCGGTTGAGATGATTCACAATGCCAAAAAACCGCTGATCCTGGCCGGTCATGGCATTCTCATCAGCGGTGCGATGGAAGAAGTGTTGGAATTTGCTGAACGCACCCAAACTCCGGTTGCCGATACCTTATTGGGTTTGGGCGCTTTCCCCGGCTCTCACTCACTCTCTTTAGGCATGATGGGAATGCACGGTGAAGCCTGGGTCAACAAAGCCATTCAAGAAGCTGATCTATTGCTGGCGTTTGGTATGCGGTTTGACGACCGAGTAACTGGCAAGATCAGTCACTATGCGCCTAAGGCAAAGAAGATTCATATTGAGATTGATCCCTCTGAAATCAACAAAAACGTTCAGGTCGATATCGCACTGGTCGGCGATTTGAAAGAAATCCTACAAAAAATGTTGCCCTCCACCAAGACCGTTGATCACACTGAATGGTTGGAGGAGATAGACACTTTAAGGGGTCACAGCGCCGTAAGAGATATCAAGAATTTACCCGATAATGGGCATTTATACGCCGCACATGTTATTAACGCCTTGTGGCAGGTCACCAAGGGTGAAGCTATCATCGTCTCTGATGTTGGTCAAAATCAAATGTGGACCGCTCAATACTATCGCCACGATCAACCCAACACCTCCATCACCTCAGGTGGCTTGGGTACCATGGGTTTTGGGCTGCCCGGCGGAATTGGTGCTAAATTTGCCATGCCCGACAAGGAAGTTTGGGTCATCGCTGGCGACGGCGGTATCCAAATGACACAGGCTGAACTCTCCACTATTGCTCAAGAAGGCATCAAAGTAAACATCGCCATTTTGAATAATGGCTACCTTGGCATGGTGCGGCAGTGGCAAGAATTTTTCTATGACAAACGTTATTCTGCCACTCCCATGAAAGGACCCGATTTCGTCAAGATCGCTGATGCTCATGGTTTGACTGGCTTGCATGTCGACAGCCGCGACCAGGTGATTGATGCCATTGAAGCCGCTCGTAAGAACCCTGGAACGGTTCTGATTGATTTCAAGGTTGAAAAAGAAGATAGTGTTTACCCCATGGTACCCACTGGCGCAGCCATTGATGCCATGATTCGACGCCCATTGCCTGAGTCCGTGATTCAGGAATCCTAATTTTTTATTGATTATCAAGATTTGGAGGAATCATGCGACATACATTTGTAGCTTTAGTAGAAGATAAAACGGGTGTTCTGAACAGAGTGGTCTCTGTTTTCAGACGTCGAACTTTCAACATTGAATCCCTGACAGTCGGGCGTACCCATCAGGAAGGCATTTCACGCATCACAATTGTGGTGGATAGCGACAAAACAGACGTCGTACGTATCATGCCTTATATGTACAAACTGATCAACGTTTTACAGGTCGAAGACCTCACCTATCAGCCTCATGTTAACCGTGATCTGGCCATGGTCAAAATCACGGCGACGCCTGAAAACCGCGCTGCCATCATGCAATTGGCTGAAGTCTTCCGTGCCCGTGTGGTGGATGTGACCAACAATTCGTTGATCATTGAAATCACCGGTGATGAAGAAAAAATTGACGGTTTTGTGGATGTGCTTCGCCCATATGGCATCATCGAAATGGTGCGTACCGGCATTATCGCCATGGAACGCGGCACCTCGACCCTGATAAATAATATGGGTGAGAGTCAAAATTATGAACTTCCCATCGAATTTAAGATGGCTTAAGAAATTATTCTACATTACATAAACAAGGAGAAATAAAAATGGCAAAAATCAATTTTGGTGGTGTTATTGAAGATGTGGTTACCCGTGAAGAGTTCCCCCTTTCACGTGCGCAAGAAGTCTTGAAAAATGAAGTCGTGGCTGTTTTAGGTTATGGCGTTCAAGGCCCTGCCCAGTCACTCAATATGCGCGACAACGGTATCAACGTTATCATTGGACAAAAAGAAAACCTGCCCGAATGGGATAAAGCAATCAAAGATGGTTGGGTTCCCGGAAAAACCCTCTTTTCACTCGAAGAAGCTACGAAACGCGGCACCATCATCCAATTTTTGGTCTCGGATGCTGCCCAGAAAATGATCTGGCCAATCGTCAAACCCTTCATCAATGAAGGTGATGCCATCTATTTCTCACACGGTTTCAGTATCGTCTATGCAGATCAAACCGGTGTAATTGCTCCCGAAAACGTGGATGTCATCCTGGTTGCCCCCAAGGGATCTGGCACCAGTGTCCGCCGCAACTTCCTGGATGGCTCAGGCATCAACAGCAGCATGGCTGTATTTCAAGATTTCACCGGTCATGCCATGGAACGTACAATGGCTGTCGGCATTGCAGTAGGTTCCGGTTACTTATTCCCAACCACTTTTGAACAAGAAGTTTACAGTGATTTGACTGGTGAACGCGGAGTCTTGATGGGCGCACTCGCTGGCGTCATGGAAGCCCAGTACGACACTCTGCGCAAATACGGACATTCACCCAGTGAAGCCTTCAACGAGACCGTCGAAGAACTCACCCAAAGTCTCATTCGTCTGGTAGCCGAAAACGGTATGGATTGGATGTACGCCAACTGCTCAACGACTGCCCAACGCGGCGCTTTGGATTGGCGTCCTGAGTTCAAAAAAGCCACCTTGCCAGTCTTCGAAAAACTGTATAACAGCGTCAAAACCGGTGAAGAAACCCGCATCACCATTGAAGCTAATAGTAAACCTGACTACCAGGTTAAATTATCTGCAGAACTAAAAGAGATTCATGATTCAGAAATGTGGCAAACTGGCGCAACCGTTCGCTCGTTGCGACCCGAAAACTGGGGTAAGGTCAAACATGAATAATCTGGTAAAGATTTTTGACACCACTTTGCGAGACGGAGAACAATCTCCCGGTGCCACGATGACGGCCTCTGAAAAGTTGGAAGTCGCGCGTACACTGGCTCGCATGGGCGTGGATGTCATTGAGGCGGGTTTTCCTGCTGCCTCGCCCGATGATCTGGAAGCTGTTAAACGCATCGCACTGGAGGTCGGAAGACCTTCAGGCGATGTCACAAAGGTTCCTGTCATTTGCGGGCTGGCTCGCACCACCCAAAACGACATCGACAAATGTTGGGAGGCGGTTCGTGAAGCCGCTCACCCTCGCATCCACACCTTTATCGCCACTTCAGATATTCACATGAAATATAAACTGAAGATGGAACGTGCCCAGGTTGAAGCAAAAGTCGCCGAAATGGTGACTTACGCACACAGCCTGTGCGACGATATCGAATTCAGCCCTGAAGACGCTGGCCGCAGCGATCCAGAATTCCTCTATCGCGTGCTTGAGATTGCCATCAAAGCGGGCGCCACCACACTTAACATCCCCGATACTGTCGGTTACACCATGCCTGACGAATTTGGAGCCCTGATTGCCGGCATCATAAAGAATACGCCTGGCATCGAGAATTGCGTCATCTCCGTCCATTGCCATAACGATTTAGGTTTGGCTACCGCCAACACTCTGGCTGGCATCCGCAACGGTGCACGGCAGGCAGAAGTGACCATTAACGGCATCGGCGAACGTGCCGGCAATACTGCCCTTGAAGAAGTAGTCATGACCCTGCACACCCGTCACCAAATCTTGGGGCTGGATACAAACATCGACACCACCCAATTGGCACGAGCCAGTAAACTGGTCAGCAATTACACAGGTATGTCGGTGCAGCCTAACAAGGCCATTGTAGGTGCAAATGCATTTGCTCACGAAGCAGGCATTCATCAGGATGGCATGCTCAAAAACCACCTGACTTACGAAATCATGCTGCCCGAAACCGTTGGTGTGCTGCAAACCCGGCTTGTGCTGGGCAAACACTCCGGCCGCCATGCTCTCAAAGAACGATTGGCTGCCCTTGGCTATTCTCTGGATGAAGCAGCACTCAATAAAGTCTTTGACCGCTTCAAAACCCTGGCCGATAAAAAGAAAACCATCACTGATGCAGATATTGAAGCGCTTGTCTCTGACGAGAGTTATCAGCACAAGGTCATCTTTGGTCTGGATGGACTAATGGTCTCCTGCGGCACCATGGGGCTGCCCACTGCCACCGTACGCCTGGTTGGACCTGACGGACAAACTCAGGTGCATGCCTCCATCGGCACCGGTCCTGTGGATGCGGCTTTCAAAGCCATTGACGCCATTGTCCACACCAGCAGCACCCTGGTGGAATTCGTTATCCATGCCATCACTGAAGGCATTGACGCACTCGGTGAAGTCACCGTTCGCATCGAAAGCTGCGATTTACCCGTCGTGCATGATGCTCAAAACGAAACCGGTCAGCCGCGCACCTTTGGCGGTTACGGAGCTGATACAGACATCGTTGTCGCCAGCGCAAAAGCGTATCTATCCGCATTAAATAAAATGTTAGTTGCCAGTGGTCAATACGGCGCAGTAGAAACATCCGCCTTCCAGACCATCCGATAGTTTTTTGAAGTATGGAGAATTATTATGAAACCTGCACAGTATTCACAAATCCCTCAGACCGAGAAACCCATGGAAACCTTCCCCCAGCCGCGTACAATCCCCGAAGCCTGGGATATGTCTAATATGCTCACTTCCGAAGAAGCCGGTTCAGACCTCAACAACACCGTCAATCCCACTGAAGAAACCGGAAGTGAAAAATGGGAAGCCCATTAACCCTCTTTCAGAAAGTCTGGAACGAACACTTAGTCTCTCAGCAGCCCGGCGCGCCAGGTATCTTGTTTATTGACCTGCACCTGGTTCATGAAGTGACTTCTCCTCAGGCTTTCACCAGCCTTCGTGCACGTGGATTGGTCGTCCGAAGGCCTGACCGCACCATTGCTACCGTAGACCACGGAGTGCCCACCCTGCCCTCCAAAGACGGCACCGTAGAAGGGCGCCTTGCATGGGCGGACGATTTGTGCCGCAAACAAATCGCACAGCTCGAAGACAACGCCATAACTTTCGGTATCCGTGCATATGGCCCCTCCAGCACTAACAACGGCATCGTGCATGTCATTGCCCCTGAAATGGGTTTAACCCAGCCGGGAATGACCATCGTCTGCGGTGACAGTCACACCTCTACCCACGGTGCTTTCGGCGCTCTGGCTTTCGGTATAGGCACCAGCGAAGTGGAGCACGTTTTAGCCACTCAATGTCTGCTGCAGCACCAACCTAAAACCATGGAAGTGCGCATCGAAGGCAAGCTTGCAAAAGGGGTGACCGCCAAGGATATCATCCTCGCCCTGATCGCAAAAATTGGCGTGAGCGGCGGAATCGGTTACGTGCTCGAGTATTGTGGCTCTGCCATCCGTGCACTGAGCATGGAAGAACGCATGACCATTTGCAACATGTCCATCGAAGCAGGTGCACGCGCCGGTATGATCGCGCCGGATGAAGTGACTTATGACTATATCAAAGGCCGCGAATATGCCCCCAAAGGTGACGAATGGGATAAGGCCCTAGCTTACTGGAAGACGCTTCCCACTGATGACGGCGCTGCATATGATCGCAGCGTAACGCTGGATGCCTCCAGTTTGGAACCGATGATCACTTTCGGCACAAATCCCGGCATGGGCATTCCCGTGAGCGGCAAAATCCCCACCGCCGCTGCTTTCACTGATGACAGCCAGAAAGCCGGCCTCGAGAAATCCCTGGCCTACATGGGTTTGGATGCAGGCAGCTCCTTGTTGGGACATCCCATCAACGTGGTTTTCATTGGAAGCTGCACCAACGGACGCCTCTCTGACTTACAGGAAGCCGCCAGCATCATGCGCGGACGAAAAGTTGCTGACGGTGTACGTGCCTTGGTCGTACCTGGCTCACAGCAGGTTAAACGCCAGGCTGAAGCCGAAGGTCTCGACAAAATATTCAAAAATGCTGGCGCCGAATGGCGTGAAGCTGGCTGTAGTATGTGCATTGCCATGAATGGCGACCAAATCGCTCCCGGTGAATACGCGGTCAGCACCAGCAACCGCAATTTCGAAGGCCGTCAGGGCAAAGGTGGACGTACTTTATTGGCTAGTCCATTGACTGCCGCCGCTGCTGCCGTTACCGGTTGTGTCACCGATGTTCGCACGATGTTAGAAAGCTGAAAGGGAATCATCATGGAACCCATAAAAACAATTACCTCCCGTGCCATATCCCTTCCCATGGATGACATTGATACCGATCAGATCATCCCCGCGCGCTTTCTTAAAGTGACCGACAAAGCCGGTCTGGCAGCCAACCTGTTTTCAGATTGGCGTTACAATGCGGATGGCTCGCCCAAGCCTGAGTTTTTGCTTAACCAATCTGCAGCGCAGGGTGCGCACATCCTTTTTACCGGCAACAACTTCGGCTGCGGATCCTCCCGCGAACATGCCCCCTGGGCTTTAACCGGTTTTGGTTTTAATGCTGTAGTGGCCTTATCTTTTGGTGATATTTTTCGCAATAATTCACTCAAAAACGGTTTACTTCCCATTCAGGTGGATGCAGCCACACATCAGAGGCTTAAAGACCTGCTGGATGAAGTTCCGCGCTCTGAATGGAACATTGATCTTGAAGCACAAACGCTCAATACACCTGACGGCGAAAGCGTCCATTTTGAAATCGATGCTTTTTCAAAGACCTGCCTGGTTCAAGGCAGTGACGAATTAGGATACCTGATGTCATTTGCTGACCAGGTCAAGGAATATGAAGTTTCACACCATAAAGGGGTGACAACATGATAGAAATATACGATACCACTTTGAGAGACGGTACTCAGCGCAAGGATATATCACTCTCTTGCAGCGATAAATTGCGTGTGGCACAACGTTTGGATGATCTTGGTGTGACCTTCATTGAAGGCGGTTGGCCCGGTTCGAACCCCAAGGATGTTGAGTTTTTCAGCCGAGCTGCCGAAATGACCTGGAAGCATGCCATGATCGCAGCTTTTGGTTCCACCTGCCGCGCCAATGGCGGACCTGAAGATGATGCCAACATTAAAGCCCTGTTAGATGCCAACACTCCGGTCTGCACCATCTTTGGCAAAACCTGGACGCTGCATGTCACCGAAGTGCTGCGCACCACCCTGCCTGATAATCTGCGCATTATTGAACAAAGTGTGGCATACCTGCGCTCCAAAGGCAAACGGGTGATCTACGACGCCGAACATTTCTTTGACGGCTATAAAGAAGATCCCGCTTATGCCCTCGAAACCCTCAATGCGGCCATCCGCGGTGGAGCAGAACGGGTCGTCATGTGTGATACCAACGGCGGCACCTTGCCTCACGAAATAAGTGCCATTGTCAAAACCATACGTGAAGCAGTCGAGATTCCTCTCGGAATTCATGCCCACAACGATAGTGAGTGTGCTGTCGCCAACAGCCTCGCAGCAGTGCAAGAAGGCTGCACCCATGTGCAGGGTACTATCAATGGTTACGGAGAACGCTGTGGCAATGCAAATCTGTGTTCCGTAATGTCAAACCTCGAGTTAAAACTGGGATATCAATGCCTCGAAAAAGGGAAACTGACCGGACTTTATGACCTCTCGCATTTCGTAGCGGAGATGGCCAACCTTTCACCGGATGAATACCTTGCTTATGTTGGGCAGGCCGCTTTTGCTCACAAGGGCGGCGTGCATGTTTCTGCCATGCGACGTTCAGCCAAATCTTACCAGCACATTGATCCCGAACTGGTGGGCAACCACATGAGTGTGGTCGTTTCTGAGCTGTCAGGAAAGGCAAACATCCTCAGCAAAGCGGAGGAATACGGTCTTGAGGTGGATAACAACGAGCATGTCACCAGCACGCTCAATAACATCAAGGAATTGGAATCTCAAGGCTTTTCATTTGAAGCTGCTGAAGCCTCGGCTATGCTGCTCTTCAAACGCCAACGCCCTGATTACAAACCACCTTTTGAACTGGTCGACTTTTTCGTCAACGTCGAAAGACGTCACGGACGCAAAACCTTTGCCGAAGCCACTGTCAAGATAAAAGTGGGTGACGAAATCTACCACACGGCAGGCGAGGGTGTCGGCCCTGTCAACGCACTGGATATGGCCATGCGCAAGGCACTGGTTGGTATTTATCCTTATATCAATGAATTTCACTTGATGGATTATAAAGTCCGTATTCTCGACGGCTCGTTAGGCACTGAAGCTATCACCCGTGTCTTGATTGACACCCAAAACGGATTCCACCGCTGGAGCACAGTAGGCGCCAGCCCCAATATCATTGAAGCCAGTTGGATGGCGCTTGCGGATTCCTTCGAATACGGCCTGATGACCTCAAACGGCAATATTGAAGAAAGCAAATAGACAAGGAACATTATGAAAGAATTCAAGATCACACTATTGCCCGGTGACGGCATCGGCCCTGAAGTTGTGGCGCAAGCTGTCAGGGTTCTGGATGAAATCTCACGCCGCTCAGGGGTTGTGTTTCATACTGAAGAACACCTGATTGGCGGCTGTTCGATAGACCAATATGGCACCGCCCTTACAGAAGAAACTCTGGCGGCGTGCCAAAAGTCTGATGCGGTGCTGTTAGGCGCAGTCGGCGGTCCAAAATGGGATAACCCCGATTCAAAAGTCCGCCCTGAACAAGGCTTGCTCGGGCTGCGTAAAGGGCTTGGCGTTTATGCCAATTTGCGCCCTGTCAAAGTGCATCCTGCTCTTGTAGCAGCCTCACCGCTCAAGCCCGAAAAGTTGGTCGGTGTGGATATGATCGTGGTGCGCGAACTGACCGGCGGCTTGTATTTTGGTCAGCCTAAAGGACGAGAAATCGTCGATGGCCATGAACGCGCTGTGGATACCCTTGTGTATACAGACGACGAGATTCGCCGCGTGGTACGCATGGCCTTCAAACTAGCCGAAAAACGCCGCAAGAAGGTCACTTCAGTGGATAAAGCCAACGTATTGGAATCATCACGCTTATGGCGCAAGATCACCATCGAAGTAGCAGCAGAGTTCCCTGGTATAGCCCTCGAACACACCCTGGTAGATACTGCTGCCATGCGTCTGATCACTTCGCCTGCTGCCACGGATGTGATGGTCACCGAGAACATGTTCGGCGACATCCTCACCGATGAAGCCTCCGTACTGGCTGGCTCCATGGGCATGCTGCCTTCCGCATCACTTGGCGACGAAGGTGCAGGGCTTTACGAACCGATCCACGGCTCCGCACCGGATATTGCCGGTCAGGGCATTGCCAATCCAATCGGCACCATCCTCAGTGCTGCCTTGATGCTGCGTTATTCACTGAATATGAAAAAGGAAGCCGAATTGATTGAAAAAGCTGTTGAAAAAACCATCAGTGACGGCGCACGCTCCGCGGATCTCGGCGGCAACCTGACCACCACTCAAATGGCTGACCTGATCATTAAAAACATGAACTAACCAATACCATGCGGCACCCTTGAGTGCCCATGCATCACAAAAGAACTTTGGAGAGAACACAATGGGTAATGAAAGCAAGTACATTTGGATGGATGGGGAATTGATCGAATTTGAAAAGGCCACTGTGCCTTTTTTGACCAGCGCCCTGCACTACGGCTCGGCTGTTTTTGAAGGCATCCGCTGCTACAAAACGGATAAAGGGCCGGCTGTTTTTCGTCTCAAAGAACACATGGAACGTTTGATTAATTCTGCACTCATACTGGGTTTCAAAACCCTGCCCTACACCGCCGAAGAATTAGGTGAAGCGGTAAAAAAGACCATTGCAGCCAACGGATTTGGAGATTGCTACATCCGCCCGCTGATCTATAGCGGCGGCCCCGTGCTCAGTCTCAACCTCGATGCCACGCAGGCTAAAGTGGGTATTGCCGTCTGGGATATGGGCGCATACCTGGGTAAGGATGCACTTGAAAATGGCATTCGCGCACACGTATCGTCTTTCACCCGTCACCACCCCAACGTCTCCATGACCAAAGCCAAAGTCTCTGGCAACTATGCCAACAGCCTGCTGGCCAAGACCGAATCCATCCGCCTCGGATTCGACGAAGCCATTCTGCTTGATCCCCAGGGGTACGTGGCAGAGTGTTCAGGTGAAAACCTCTTCATCGTGCGCGGCAACACCATCTACACTACTCACACTGCCGCCATTTTGGAAGGTATCACCCGCGATTCACTGCTAACCATCTGCAGCGACCTCGGACTAACCCTCAAGGAACAGCCCATCTCACGCGACCAGCTTTATATCGCAGATGAATTGTTCGTCTGCGGCACCGCAGCCGAGTGCATCGCCATCCGCGAAGTGGATTTCAGAGTCATCGGCAGCGGTAAAGCCGGCCCCATCACCCGGAAAATCCAGGCTGCCTTCCACGAAACCTTGCGCGGCAAAGGCAAACACTCCCCCGAATGGTGTGCCTATGTAAATTAGTCTTTTCTAAGGAAATTTTCACAGTTTTTATGCGGAAAATTAAAAACCTCTTGATTTGTTTGAGCGTTTTTGTTATTCTAAAATTGAAAAATCCTTAGGGTTTGGTTTCGACTCCGTTTCCCTTTGGATTTTTCGCTTAAAAATCTAATCGGATATATGGAAAAATATTATATTACTTATTAAGGAAATTTTTATTTTTTGCTGGTGTTACCAAAAGTTCAAAAGTGGACACGTTTAAAGATGAAAAGTGGACACTCTGGTAAGAAAGCGAATTAACGATCAAAAGTGGACTCCACGGAATTTTGAGGATGGCATTGTAAACGAATAAACCATCTTGCGATCAAACCAAACGCGAACTTCAACTAAATCAGAATTAATTGGGAAAAGAT
>Ga0180732_1000047_pt1 | contig 135529 bp, 209 predicted proteins | sample KR11_01MetaG_FD_148674 | JGI IMG/M metagenome (GOLD analysis project Ga0180732, IMG submission 148674) | Groundwater microbial communities from the Olkiluoto Island deep subsurface site, Finland - KR11_0.1 MetaG | ecosystem: Environmental > Aquatic > Deep subsurface > Groundwater | place... | reverse complement strand
TATCATATCTAGAGTCTTGGTTGGACAGTCTCAACCGTTATTCTAATAAGAATATTCATAGTGGCGTTGTAATGAGCATTTACTTCCTTGTGTTTAGCACAATAAAATTTATCATCCTTGTAAATATCACAAAGATAACAAACTTGCGAAATATATGCCCATTCATAACAGCTTATTGAACACCGTTCAATATAATAATATTCTATTATATTTAAATAGGATTGTCAAGAACTATAAAAACTCTTAATGAAATAGGATTTAAAAAAATTGGTAGATTTAAAAAATAGAAAGGAGAATACACAAATGCTAACGCAAAATGAATTAGAACAATTTACCGGAACCGAAAGTTACTACAAACACCCATTAAGTGGCTATGTTTATACTGATGGCATACAATATCTGGCAGAGAAAGCGGGTGCGTATTGGTTATTGGACAAAATCTTAATTATTACAAGATATAAACCAAAACTGCAAGAATTTGGGGTTTGGAAATTATCTGTAAAAGAAGATAAAACCGCTGCTTTAGTTTGTAAAGATGGAAACGGTAACAGTTTATACAATGAGATTTTAGGTTTTACTGATTTCCCAATGCGTGAAGTTATAGTTTGGTTTCAGAACGGAACTTTGTTTTTGCCGAGCGAGTATTAAAATGAATAAAGATGTGGAATCATTTGCTATTAATTTTTAAGAAAGGAGATATACAAATGCCAAAAACAAATGTAACAGTTAGGTTAGTGGGTAAAGACGGCAATGCTTTTATGATCATGGGTAGAGTGACTCAAGCATTACGGCGAGCGGGTCATGCCGATTTGATTGAGCAATATCAAAAAGAAGCCACAGCGGGAGTTATGGATTTCAGCTGTATTTGATACTGAATTAAAAGCAGAACAATATATCGCAGATTGGAGAAAAAAGCCTGAAAATAATATCTGGTCAGAAAAAGAATTTTCTATCGAAGAACGAGAAGTCAAATAATTTACTTTGTTTGTAACAATGAAAGGAGGTAGAAAGATAAAAGTTTATGTAGTAACAGTAGATATTGATTTTGAAGGAAAAGATATTGATGCTGTATTTAATACTAATCCAAAAGCTGAAAAATATGTTGCTGATTACAAGAAAAAATATCCAAACTGTGAAGAAGAAATTGATATTCAAGAATGGGAAGTAAAATAACTTACTTTATTTATAGCAATAAAAGGAGAGAGAAAGATGAAAAAATTTATTAAGATTCCAGAATGGTTGGCAATTGAAAGATTAAAAAAATATATTGATGAATGTGATGGAGATGAATTAGCTCGGTTATTAGGTGAGGTATTTGGCGGTGAATGTTTTCAGGATGCAACAGCAGAAAATTATGAATTTGAGCCTGATGAATTTTATAACGGAGAGTTTGATGATTTAAAAACCGATAAAAGGAAAAAATAATGCGTAAAATACAAATGATACCCGAACAAAATTACCTTGCTTATATTTTTAATGAAAAATATGAAGCGCCAGAGGAACAGGCAATACGTGATAGCCAGGTTTTGCCTGATAAGATATTAATGGATAAAGAAAAAAAGAAAGGAAAAAAATGAAGCGATATAAAGTGATAATCGGAAAACAAACAACTTATGATATTCTCGCGAATAACGAAGTCTCGGCGGAAGAAGAAGCTTGGAAATTATACCGCAGTTCGCCTGTATATTTAGTTGAAGCTAAAGTGATAGAAGTCAAAGAAAAATCTTCTTTCAGCAAAAATCATAAGGCAAAAATAAAAGGATATAAATGCGTGTAGGCACGATAGTGGAATTAAAAATAAAATGTTTAGGCAATAATCCAGGCGCTATCGGCGTAGTATTTGGTGATTATGGTGATGGTTTTCAGGCAATATTTGAAAATGGAGAATATGATGGTTTCTCAAATAGAAGAATAATGCTTGATGGACAAACTGAATGCGAATATTTTTTAAAAGAAATAGGATTGGAACTTTTACTTGCTGATTATGAATTTGAAAATGTGATACAAGTAAGTGAAGATTTTAGGAATGGTGTATTTAAACCAGCGTTTCAGAGAAAGGAAAATTAAAATGCAGTTTGAAAGAGATGGTTCAGCATTAAGAAAAGCTACAAAATACAATCCAAGAAAGTATCCATGTCCTACTTGTAAAGAGCCAAACAGATTAACCGCTAAAGATGTGGCTTGCCACTATCAGTGCGATGAGTGCGCTGATAGAGCTGAAGGAGGTGGATATTGATGAATTCAAAAAAAAGAATTACTGTTAACAAAAAAGAAGTTAAACGCTGGCCAAAATGGAAACAAAATATTATAATTAGTGCTAAATCTGCTATGACTGGCAAATTTATTAAAGAAAGTAGATAAAAAATGAGATATACAACAGAGTTTTATGGAGAATTTAAAATAAATAAGAAAGTAGATAAAAAAACTTATGATCTTTTAAAAGGGATAGCAGAAACAAGAAGAATAAAACGAGGCAATTTGCCAAAGAAATATGGGGTAGAAGGAGAGTTTTATTGTAAAAATGTTGATGATTTTGGACAAAGTAAAAATCCAAATGAAGGTAAAATAATTAATTATTCTATCCCACCAAAAACTCAGCCTTCTCTTTATTGTCAATGGTTAATACAAAAAGATAGGCAAACTATTCAATGGAATGGCGGTGAAAAGTTTTATAATTATATTGAATGGATAAAATATCTTATTAAAGCAATACTGAAACCGAGAGGATATTTTGTTAATGGTGAAGTTGAATGGCAAGGGGAAAAACCAGAAGATTTTGGGAAAATAATAATTAAAAATAATGTAATTACAATAAAAAATGGCAGAAAAGTATTTAATTAGAAAGGAGAGATTTAAAATGTTTAAACTAGAAATTAAAACCGAGAACGCGGCATTTACGGATGATCCAAGAGGCGAGATAGCCAGAATACTGGAAGAATTGGTTTCTAAAGTACGCAATGGTTATGATCCTTCTGTGTTGCTGGATTATAACGGCAACAAAGTTGGCAAAGTAACTTGGGATATTTAAGAAAGTAGGAATAAAATGAGAAAAAAACTTATTATTGAAGTAGACTTAACAAATGTTTCAAGAGAAGCCCAGAATTTATTGAATGAGTTTTTTAGTAATTATCTTGAAACAAATCATTGGTTATGGACTAAAGAAGTTAAATTTATAAAGGAGGCCTAAAATGAGCCAATACACACAAAAAGAAGTTACGGCAGAAATGGCAAGAAGAAAGGTACAATTCCATAAAGATGAGAATTGGGATACTATTAATTTATGGGGATTGTTTAAATATGGTAATGTATCTCATTTACTAAAAAAAGGAGTTCTAATAACTAATATGAAAAAAGAGAATGAAACAATCTGGGTCCGACCGTCAAAAGAATTTTGGGAAAAAGAAATAAAACCGTTAATAGAAACAAAAACATTAGAAGAATTAACTACTTTAGCAGGTTGGTAAAAAGAAAGGAGACCTAAAAATGTTATATGAAATAAGTAATAGTATGAAAGATATTAGTGTTAAATCCAACGATCCAAAAAATAACCTGCCGATCGGCACAGTTCTGCGCCTAAATGGATATGATTACCACTGTTACCCAAAACATATTTAAATGTATGTATGGATTTTTTCGCTCTCTGATATAGTTATATCATATCTAGAGTCTTGGTTGGACAGTCTCAACCGTTATTCTAATAAGAATATTCATAGTGGCGTTGTAATGAGCATTTACTTCCTTGTGTTTAGCACAATAAAATTTATCATCCTTGTAAATATCACAAAGATAACAAACTTGCGAAATATATGCCCATTCATAACAGCTTATTGAACACCGTTCAATATAATAATATTCTATTATATTTAAATAGGATTGTCAAGAACTATTAATACTCTTCAGTGATTGTCAAGAATTTAGGGGTAGATGAGAAGTACAATTATTATGGCGCAAAGTATCTTGTGGTTTCACTAGTGGATTTTGGGCAACAAAGAAAGAATGCTTATGAACTGAAGTATTTTAGTGAAAAGAAAGATGATAGGATACAAACTTATATTACTACTGAAATAAAAACGCCTGATGAAGTATTAGATTTGTGGCAGAAATCTGAAGAGAACAGAAAAAGGATGATGAATGCGCAATCAAAAGCGATAGAAACAAGTAATGATTTAGAGAAGAAAGGACGTGAATTGTTTAAGAAGTATATCTCTACTACAGCACAAGCGTTGATTATCGCTTGTTACGATACTAATGATTCTGATGTCCAAACTGATTATTTCAGCCATATCAGTTCGGGAACTGTAATTCTAGGGTTTTCTCTACATAAACGGGATCTTTTCTCTGAAATGCGAAAATACGCAACAAAGATACCTGAAACCGCGCACCTGGCTGTAGGATACGGTCATTTTGAGGCTAGGGTGCTGATAGGAGCCGATTTTAAGTCAGATGGCTATTACCACCAAGGAGCCTATTCCCACTGGCATAGAGAGTTAAACGAAGCGCACGGAAAACAAATTGTGTTCAAAACAAGGAAGGAGGCTGAAGATTATATAATTAAAGTAGGACAACCTTGCAGTATAAGTTTTGAAGGTAAATTAATACCATTTAGTTGGAGAATAGAAGAAGAAGAGTTAGAACACCGCGAGAAATGGTCAATGGGTGATGGTTATTACCTGAAAGACGGCGGCAGGCATGAAACAGGCTGGAGAATAGAGAAGATAACTAAGTTCAGAGATGATTGGGATCAAAATTTGTATATTTCAATAGCGAAACGCTGTGTGTTAGGAGAAAAATGGAACTTAAGAAACTTTGTTTCTGGCGAGCGTACCGAATTAAAGGAGAAGGCAGTGATTGGTGTAATATTAAAAGTGTGAAATGCAGCGAAGTTATTGGTTGTAAAGATTTTTTATTTAGGAATAAAGAAACAGAAAGGAGGTTAAAATGTACCGCATAGCCGATTTACAAACTCCAGGTAAATACTTCGCTAATGGGGAATTGTATGAAACAAAAGAACAGATTGTTGAACAGCTTGCAGATTTTCATAATATTGATTTTATAGGTACTGATGATAAAAATAATGAATTAGAAATTTTGGAGTATTTTAAGTTTTGGGAAATTAATACCACTAAAGACCAACTGGATTGGTTGTTAGATTATGGTCAATGGAGAATTGAGAAAATAAAAAAAGGAGATTTAAAATGAATAACAAAAAAATCGAAGGCACAGAAATAACTTTATACGGCAGTGATAAAGAAATTAAGTTTGCAGAAGAAAAAATATCAAATTTAAAACTTACAGGTGAAGAAGGTGAAGATCGGATAGCTTTGCAAAATTATGTGGTTGATGATGTCAAGGCAAGCATATTGTATGATGGAAACAGCGTGTATAGTAAAACAAAACTAATTTCTCATTTTAAACGCTTGCTGAAAAATGGAATGCAATCTCTAACCGATGAGTTGTATAAGTTTTTCCATCTTTGTTGCGGCACGATCGCTCACTATAATAAACAAGGCTGGATTGCTGCGTATCCAGATCTTTACGCGTTGAAACAACTGTTTAGGCGTAACGATTTTGGACAAATCGTATCACCTTCTCAACCATGTTGGGCAACTGATAGAATAGTGATTATAGAAGAAATGGGAAAATTGTTGTACGCGATAGAAAAAGAAATTATTGCCGATCAAGATAAAAAAGTGGAACAACGATTAACACAACTTGAGACGGATGTGAAACGAGCGAAATCGGATAAAAAGTTCGCAAAAGAATTGACAGAAGAAGTATTTGGAAAATGAAAATATCCGATTTTATAAAACAGGAAAGAAAACGGTTTAATGGCTTTGTCTATTCAACATTGCCGTTTAGTTGCGGGACTGATGAAGCCATTACGCATTTAGTTAAATATAATTTTCCTGAAACAGTTAAAATTGAGCGAACGGATAAGAAAACAGATGTATATTTAAAACCATTGAAAGGCAGTAGGAGGAAAAAGACGTTGAAATGGTCGCTTTGGATAGATTGAGAAAGGAGATTAAATGAAATTAAACATTGAAGAACTATTTACATTACGAGAATCATTACATGCAGGAATTGAACTTAGAAAAGAAGCGTTAAATGATTTGCTATCCAATAAATATGACTATAGTGAAAAAGGAAAACAAACATGTATTGAGGTAGATAAAAATGTGATTGAGAGAATGGAAAATCTACTCGAACGTATGAGTAAAGAATTAGCGAAACAGAATTGTTAGAATCAAGAAGTTTTTGATCCCAAACCCTAAAAAACACTTCTTTCAGTAAAAATTACAAGGCAAAAAGAATATCTTGACAATGACGTAGTAATATGCCATAGTTATAATAGAAATTAGATTCGCACTTGAACCTGCCTGTTATGGCAGAAGTGCTTAAAAGAACCTCTTGAAACCGATGCAGGTTTCTATCCTTTCTAATCCTGCGTCAATATTTTTAAGGGGCGATATTGCGGGTGTGCCTTTGCTCTGAGGCATACCCGCAAACTATTTATGGAGGTATAAAAAATAAAAAAATAAAGGATTGAGTTGTAAACCAGAACAAAATTAAAAACCTTTAATTAAATAGGAGATATTAAAATGTCAAAAATCAAGCTTATCTGTATCAAATGCAACGATACCACGCCTGTAACTACTAACTACCCTGAAAAGTATACCGAAGAAGTATTAAAAACTTATGAATGCACACATTGTAAAAGCGTGAGAGGAGGCAAGAAAAGTGCTTTTGTGCCGAAAATAAAACCTGTTGTAAAAGAGGAAGAAAAAGTTTTGCCTAAAGAAGAAATACCTGTCGTTAAAGAATCGGAAACAATTGTTAAAGAAGAAGTAGTGGCCTCATATCCTCAATTAATTTTATCTCAATCTGAGCAAGATATAGTTAATGATACTGTAACAGGTATAATTGAGGATCTTGAGAAGTTAGGCGATTATACTAATTTAAAAGATGCGGTTTCTTTAGCGATAAAAGATACCTTAACCAAGAAGTTGCCTAAAGATAAAATTAAGGAAGCGATAAGGTTTTCGAAAAGCCTTTATTTAGTAAGATGATGATTGAACGACAAATAGAAAGGAAGATAACACAAGAACAAGTTGATAGTTTACCAATTATTCCATTAAATGAATTTAATGAAAAAATTGAAAAATTTAAAAAGGAGAATTGGCTGGTTAACAAATTAATAAACGAATTAGGCAGTTGGGAAAACTTCCCACCGCATTTAATTCGTGATTTATTTTATCGTTTAGGATCTAAACCGCAAATAAATAAATATTAAAAGAAAGGTATAAAAATGAAAGTGAGAGAAATTAGTTTTGATCAGTTTCCATATAAACACAAAATATCAAGTATGCGTGTTTTTGGTAAATTTAGTCCTGCAGTATTTAAAAATGACAATGGTTACGGCATCCGCATAAAAACAGGTGAATCCTGGCATGGCGCAAATACAACTTATGAATGGGATTATTTCAATTTAGATGCAACAGGTTTAATCATATCAAGCCCAAGAGGTTTGGCAAAACAGTTTAACAAAAAAGTTAGGATTATTGATATCGAAAAGCAAGTAGAAGACAAACCAATTTAATTAAGGAGGAATGAAAATGGGAATAGGCGGATACAAAGGACCGAAGCATAGTGAAGAAGAAGTAGTTTGGGCGAAAGAAGTCATTGCTACTAAACTTAATAACGATATTAAAGGTGCTAAAATTAGAGATCTTAAAATCCTTGAAGAATACAATGCGAAGTTTAATCGGCATATAGGTGGTGCTGGACTTTATACTTGGTTACGTGGTGTGCAGAATCCAGATTTAAAGTATAAACCAGGATCTTCTAAACCAAAAGAAACTAAACTCGTATTTGGCGCGAAGTATATACTTTATATTAATAGCAGTAACATTTGCGGTTTTGAAACTCAAGAGGAGGTGCAATCTTTTCTTAAAAACAGCATGATTTTATCTACCCAAACAATAAGCCTTTATGAGAAAAAGGATATAACCATACAATATGATATTAAAATAAATTAAAAAAGGAGATGAAAATGAAAGTTATTGAAAAGTTAATAGCACCGAATCCGTTTAGAAAAGAACTTGGCAACCTTGATAATAATCAAATCGATAGGATTAAAGAAAGTTTTAAAATGTCGGATTTCGGCAAAAACCAAAGGTTTGAAGTACGTATTACTGGCAGTGGATACCAACTTGTATATGGCCATCATCGGCTTGAAGCATTAAGATCTTATTACGGCACAGGGATTGAAGTTGAAATATTAATCAGAGATTATAACGATAGTAAAATGCTCGTTGAGTTGTTGCGGGAAAACCTTACCAGAGAGCATGGTTGGAATTTACGTATGCGATCAGCTGTTTTAGCGAAAAAGTATTTAATAGATACGTTACACTATAAAAATGTTAATGCTGCTGATATTGTTAAATTCATATCGGTTGATGGTAAAACAGTTAATAAAGAAGGAATTTGGGCACTGCTGCGTATAGCCGAGAATTTAGCTCCAGATTTAATAAACAAGATAGAGAGCCAAGAGGGCGGCCATAAACCGCAAAGCGATATGATTAACCTTAGCCAGGCGGAGATGCTCTCTTTATTTAAAAACCACGAAGAACAAAAAGCATTGGCAACAGCATTAAAATCTTCTATCGCACAAAGGACGGGCGATCAGGCTAAACTGATTACGATGTATAAAACCGCTCCAACAAATATTAAAAACAAAATCTTATCTGGTGAAGCAGATTTGATATCCCTGCAAACAGCAAAAGAAACAGAAGAAGAGTCCGAGGATAGAATTATAGAGCATAAAAAGATGCACGAGGATAAAAAGATGATTTCGGACAATCAACATGCGCTTTATATCTTTTCTTGTCTTTCGGATGCGATCAAAGGCATTTCTAAATTAGAGAGAAAACGCCTGAATAGAAATACTATAACTTCGTTACGCAGAATATACAAAAAAACAATTGAAGTATTAACAAAAGAGTTGCAGAACAAGAAAGGACTATGAAAATGGAAAATAATACGAAATTAGTATTACAGTTGATTTCAGAAAAAGGGCCGATTAGATGCACAGAGATAGCTCGCCAATTGAATATTGAATTGAAAAATATTACTAATATAATCAGAAGTTTACGCCACAGTTTTAGAACAGGAAAGATAGATACATATATCTATACTACACCTGAAGGATATTCTTTGCATGAAACTAAACGCGGGGTAGTGTATGAGACTAATCTTCGGCTTTCCCAAATGATCGGTATGGCAATCAGCAGCCAGTTTATCAGAGCCAGATGCAAAAAAATCGCTCTACCTGAATTTAAAAAATTGAGTATCGTGTATAAACCGAAGTTATTGACGTTTGAAAAGGAAATGAAATGAACGCACTTTATTATGGTGATAATTTAGAAATTTTAAGAAAACATATCCCAACCGAATCGATTGATTTAATTTACCTTGACCCACCGTTTCAGTCAGGTAAGAATTATAATCTTTTGTTTCAAGAGCAAGACGGCACAAAATCAAAAGCTCAAATTCAAGCATTTGAAGATACCTGGCGGTGGGATATAGAAGCTGAAAAAACTTACGCAGAAATAGTCGATACTTGTGATAATAAAATAGTTAAGACGATAGTCGGATTTAAAAGTATGTTAGGTCCAGCAGATGGTGAGAACATATGCAAATAGAATTCGAGATTTTGAAAACTTTCTGTAAACAATATGTTAAGAACCGTTGCCGAAGCAACTTTAATCCTATGCAAAAAATTGTCGATAATTGTAAAGAAATATCATGCCCGATCGGCAAACTTCAGTTTAAGAAGGACAAAAAAGATATGATTTAACTTGACTTTTGCCTAATTAGTGGTATAATAGAATAACCTGATAAGTGATACTATGTGCAATAGAAAGGATTTATGGCTAAAAAGAATCAACCGAAGAATTTAGAAAAACTGTGTATGCGTAAATGGTATTTAGAAGAATATAAAGGAATTAAATTATTCGCGGAAGAAGGATTTGAGGCGTTAGGGCTAGAAGGTGGTTTAGAAATTTGTTATAATCTTTTAGAAGACGGGGTTTTTGTTATAAAAGCGTTCGATTTAGATAAGTTCTTTTTGTTTTTAACTAGAGATAAAGGTGAAAGTTATGAGCTGATTTTCGATAGTAAAGAACCTGAAACACAAAAGGCGTAAGGAGGAAAAATTATAAACCTATAAAATCGTATTAAAAAGAATTATGTTTTATATTTCTAATTAATATTTTTAGGAGATAAAAAAGGAGTAATGAAAATGGTAAAAAATGCGGAGTTTGAATTAGATCGCAATAAAATAGCGGTTTTATGTGTCTACACTGTTCAAATGGAAGGCCGCCCCACAATTGATGAGATTACAGAAACTATAAATAAACAAATAGGAGTATCTGTTAAAGGTAAAGCCATAAAAGATGCAGTTCTCGCAGTAAAGAAAAGAGGATTATTCTCAGTTAATTATGATACTAACCATGAAGGTGGAACAATAGAACGATATTCAATGAAAGATAGCAGATGGAGTAATCCACCTGAAATGGCACATATCAAACCGATACTTTCTAAATTTTTTGAAAATAAAGAAACATTAGATTTAATTAAATTTTTAGAAACAGGCGGTGAAGAAGGTCAAAGGAAAACTCGTTTACTTGATATCCGTGATTATGTAGATTATAAATTATATTATGAAAACATAGTGCCTATACTTGGCGGTGAACCTTCTTCTAATGATGGGATAAACACCCTTCGTCATTTAGACGGTAAAATCTGGTTGCCATTAAATTTATGGTTACGCAGTGCAGTTAAATTACATTTAAGAAGGAAGAATATGTCAGATAGCAAAAGCCTTTACATCGAATTTACAGATGCATTTATTAAACCAAAAAAAGAAATTAAAATTATTACAAAAGATAGCCCTCCACAAAGAGACGGTCAACCAGGCACAGGTTTGCGTAAATATGAAGCCTTACAACCTGGCGAGACTTTTGAAACAACGGTGCATTTTCCAACAGTCGGTTTTATAGATGAACAAACTTTTTTAAAATGCCTTGACAACATACATATAGGTGCTTCACATAAGGATTATGGGTTATTAAAGTTAATGAAATTTGAGAAAGTGAAATCGGATATATAGGATTATGTAAAGTGGAATGACGTACTGTCTTGTCGCGTGGTGTTATGTATCTTAGTGTCAGTTAAAATAAAGTATTGTTTAGTCACATAGTGTATATTTAAGTAAAGTAAAGTTATTAACTTATTCATGGAAGAATCATTAAGATTGATGCAAGGTTATCTCGTTTTTAAAGGCTCAATCAATATTTCAATGGAAAAAGATAAAAAAGCAAAAATTGAATTTGTAGAAAATATGAAAGGATAATTGCTGATTATAATGTAAATTAAGATCAAGTACTTTAAAGTGTTTTACGATGAAGTGAAGTAAAGTCACGTAAAATAAATTATGGTTCTGTTATGTAATGTCTTGTAAATTCTTTAGGAGGTTTTATGGCGAAAATACCCGAAGATCTTGAAAAAAGTAGAAAAGGAAAAGTAAATGTATTGCAAAAATTTGGGGGGATTCCTACTTCAATTTGGAATATAAACTTTTCATGGGGAAAAAATACTCTTGAGATGGACGATCAAAAACAAACTATTATCGCTGAAAAGAAGCACCACCGAATGAAGTATAATCTTAAAAAATTTGAGACTCTTGGCGGCGAAAAAAAGGAAGTCAATCAAATCTTAGACGCATTCGATATGAGTTCATTGAATGTAAGAGGTAAAGGTTCTGGTGTATCTACTTTTCCACCTGATCTATGTAGAAAGATTACGAATTTTTACAGTGAAGAAGGCGAAACGGTGTTAGATCCATGCCACGGACATAATAGTAGAATGGAAATCGTACATAAACTTAATCGGCACTATATTGGTTATGATGTTTGTAAAGATTATGTTGAATTCACTAATGAAGTAAAAACTAAAATTACTTCTAATCAACTTTTCCCATCTAAATATAATATAACATTACGATATCAGTCATCTGAAAAAATGGAAGAAACTGATAATTCAATTGACCTGATTTTCACTTCACCGCCTTATTTTTCGATCGAGTTCTATAACGATGATCCCCGTCAAATAGGCTACAATAAAACATATGAAGAGTTTTTAATAGGATTAAAGCGTATATTAGCTGAATGTTACCGAGTATTGAAACCTGATAAGATCTGCGCTTTTAATGTCAATGATTTTAGAATGGATGGTAAATTCTATATGTTTCATGCCGATACTGCCAATCTTATGCAAGAAGTAGGTTTTAAACTATTTGACATAATTATACTTGCTAATAATAATTGTATGGGTGCTTCTTTCCCGAATCAAATCTGGGAAAGGAAGATTACTCCTAAAAAACATGAGTATCTTATCGTCGGAAAGAAAACTAGATGACTGACCCACGTTCCGATTTGAAACAAGATACTGACCTTTGGCAACTCGTGCTTGCCTGCGCTACTTGCTATCAAGATTATTTTATCTTCGGCAACCTGCACGGCTTGCGCTGCGCGGGCGCGCTGCTGCAACTTAACGGCAAAGATTTAGCGTTTAAATTGCCGAGCGAATGGGACGAGCCTACAAAAACCGAAATGAAACAGAAGTACGCAGTACCTTATATTAAACAGTACAAACAAATATTCAGGTTTGTGGCTGAAATGTACCCACAATATATAGAAGCAAAAAACACACCAAAACAAACCGATTACTGGAATAAAGACCTATTCACTGAACGAACTCAAAAGGAGGCGATAAAAAAATGACAACAACTAAACCGAAAGAATGGCTTACAACAAAAGATTTAATGGTTTATGTAACCACTCAAGGCAGGCATTGGGGCCGTACTTACATCCAATACCTTATAACAAACGAGAAATTACCTTCATTTAAGATTGGATCTACGCGTATCTTTATTGAAGATGATGTCAAACAGTTTATTTCTACTCTAACACGCAAAGGCCCACCAAGGATGAAAAAAGATATTGACAATTAATACAAAATATGCTATAATTACAATAATTAAAATAAAATACGAAAAATGGAAAATGAAATCTTGAATCAAAACCAAACAATACCAACACCGCCAACTTGGTCGAATAAACAACTTACCGAAGCATATCTCAGTTCTATAGCGTTACTTAGCCCTGTAACTATTTACAACTGGCAACGATTCTTTGTTATGATTTTAAATGATATTGATAAATCATTACTAGAAGTTACCACTACCGATCTACGCAATTATATCATTAAAAAGAAAACCGACGGCCGTTGGAAGAGTATTACTACTCTTCAATTAGCTATCGTAAAGCTAAAAACTTTCTTTAAGTTCTTGGTATTAGAACGTTACCTTGATGACGCGAAGAACCCAGCTAAAGGATTGAAATCACCGCCAAACGGCAGTGGAGGTACTTATCGCACTATAACACTTAAAGAGATACGTTTACTGTTAAAAGCGGTTGAAGGTCCTTTAATTGAATTAAGAGAAAAGTTACTCTTCTATATCGCGATAACTTCAGGCCTGCGCGCGAAAGAAATCATCTCAATTAAAAAAGAAAATATCGATCTTGAAAAAAGGTTGATCTTCTTGCCAAAAGAAGACGTAAAGGGTAAGTATAGAGAAAGACGTGTGCCTATATCAAAACGCACTAAAGAAGTGTTAGAATCTTACTTAATCAAGTATCCTTCACCTATCAGCAATATCTTCTTTAACCACTGGGGCAAGCCATTGCGGCGTGATTATGTTTATTATGCGATGAAAAATATTATTGATGTAGCGTTTCCTTATAAGAACTCATGGAACAAGCCTTACGGTTCGCATCTCGCACGCCATACTTTTTGTACCAGATGGATAGAATCAGGCGGTGATATTCACGCGTTACGCGCGATAATGGGTTGGAGTTCATTCTCGCAACTTGATAGATATGTGAGCGTATCACCTAACTTCATTAGTAAAGCCGCAATGAAGGTAGAGCAAAAAATGTACAGTGGAAAATCTAATGAGACCGACAACACTTGAAGAGTTTCAAGGAGAAACTAACAAAGATACGGTAGAAAGGCTGCGTATCGCTATCGTTTCAGCTAAAGCACGTTCAACTATGTTACCTAATATTCTGTTATATGGCCAGGCTGGATGCCAACCTAAAGGACAAAAAGTTTTGATGGCTAATGGGAAATGGAAAAATGTTGAGTTAATTAAAAAAGGCGACCAAGTCTTTTCTCCTCAATCAGATGACACTACTGTTATAGCGACAGTACTAGACACTAAAAAATATATATCAAATATCTATAAAGTTGTTGTTGGTAAAAGGAAATCTGGAGTTATTAGAAAAATTAATTATGGAGAATACCGTGTTGCTAAAGAACATCTTTTAGTTTGTAAATGTGTATCTTGTAATAGCTATGTAAATGTTCCAGCAGGCGAGTTTTCAAATATAGGAAATAAATTCGGAATTTTTGCTTCTGCTATTGAATTCTCTACTAAATGGAAGAATGTAAGGATAAAATCAATGTTTGTCACCCCAGAGAATAAAAAAGAAATGGTTTACGGATTTACACTTAATTCTCCTAGTGGTTGGTACATAACTAATGATTGGATTATTACACATAATACTGGTAAAACCACTCTAGCACAGATAATCGCTAACGAAATGGACTCTATCTGCGTACAGCGCACCGGCGGCTCAATCGGTTCGCAAAAAGATTTGTATTTCGCTATGCGTGAAATAGATCTTATTCAGGAATCAGGTAAGAACGCTATTCTTTTTTTTGATGAGATACATAAACTTTCCAGTAAGGAAATGCCTGATGAAATGTTCTTTTCTTTAATGGAATCTCATATCTTCTATTCAAGTTTATCAGGAACAAAGGTGTTAGTTGATGGAGTAGATTGTATACTTACGGCTAATATTATCGGCACGCGGTTGCCTTTTACGATCATCGGCGCTACTACAAACCCAGGCACACTTAAAAAACCTTTAAGAGATAGGTTGCCTTTATCATGTTACTTGAAATCCTACTCTGTCAACGATTTGGTGAAAATTATTCAATTTAATTCTGAAAAAGAGGAAATACCGATTGAAAAAGAAGCGGTACTTGAAATTGCTAAACGCGCGCGCGGCGTGCCTCGTGTGGTGATAGGGTATCTAATGGCTTGCCGAGACAGGTCTGTGTATAAACATGAAAAAAGTATCAGTACCGTTACGGTGCAAGAGGAAATGGCTACTCAAAAAATAGAGCCAGACGGCTTGACTGAAATTGATTTAAAGGTCTTATCTACTCTGGCAAGATACCCTAAAGGTATGGGTATTAAAACATTGGCAGGTACATGCGATATCGATAGAGATACTCTTGAAGAAATGATCTTTCCTTTCTTGCGCAGTAAAGAATATATATTAACTACAAGTAAACAGTTTATTGCTGAAGCTGGACTTGAAAGGTTAAACCAAATTAATTAAGGAGATTAAAATGACTGCCTCTGACAAAGTGAAAGAACTATTTGCCAATCAACTTGGTGTTAAGATCGAAAACATTTCCGATACTACTACTTTTGATGATTTAGGCGCTGATTCGTTGGACAAGATTGAAATAACTTTGCAATTAGAAGATGTTTTTAAAATAGAAATACCTGATAACGAAGCTGAACGGCTTTTAACTGTAGGTGAAGTGATTAGTCACATTGAGAAAAAAACTACAACCATAAATTAAAGAAAATGGAATATTCTGAGTTTGAAAAGAAACTTTTAGCGTTAAAAGCTTTGCCTGATTGTACGATTGAAGTGCCACAATTAAAGGCTACTTTATTCAATCACCAAAAAACAGGAATAAACTACCTTCTTAACCTTGATACTGCAATGCTCGCGGATCAGCTCGGACTTGGCAAGTCCTTACAATCATTAGGTTTATCCTTATTACGTAAACAAAAAGGCGAAATTAAAAAATGCCTGATTGTGTGTCCAGCAACTACTAAGTATTCCGTTTGGAAACGTGAAATTGAAAAGTTTACCGACGAGAAATGCCTGGTTGTTGATGGAAGTATGAAAAAAAGGGAAGAAACTTATTTTACCTTTTTAACGAGGGAAGATGTTTTTTATCTTATTATGAATTATGAGCAATTACTTAAAGATAGCGGTTATTTGTTAAAGTTTTCTATTAATTCCTTATGCATAATTGACGAGAGTGTTTATATAAAAACCAGAGATTCTAAACGTACCAAGGAATTAAAAAAAATTCCTTTTAAGTATAAAATAGCCATAACAGGGTACCCAGCGGCGAACAAAATTATTGATGTTTGGTCGCAATTCGATTGGTTAAAGCCTGGGTATCTTGGCTCGTATTGGAGTTTCTTTGATAAATATGTCGAGACTATTACCATAAAACTACACGAAACAGAGGAAAGTAAAAAATCAAGTAAAGGCAGAAAATGTAAATGCTGCGGAAAATGGTCGCCTGAACAAAGATATGCTAAAATTTATACTTGTTGCTGTGTAACTCCTGAATGGGAAGCACCTAGTTTTAAAAAAGTGGTGGGGTATAAGAATTTGGATGAATTAAAGAAAAAACTCGAACCGTATTTTATCCGCAGGTTAGCAAGTGAGACTTTAGACTTGCCTGAAAAGACATATGAAGAGCGGGAAACTTTGCTTTCAGGAGATTTACTAAGGGCTTATACTACAATGAAAGAAGAGATGAAGGTAACTATAAAAAACATGTCTAATGAAGATGTAATCGCGAAGGCTAATGGTATCTTAACTCAAATGCTGCGGTTATCGCAACTGACTTGCGGGTTTATTACTGATGTGAAACTTAACCAGCCTATGTTTTATAAAGAAAACCCGAAAGTAAAAGCACTTGACGATATTATCGATGAGGTATTATCTTCAGGCAATAAAATAGTTATCTGGACTAGGTTTCGTGCGTTTACCGCATATATTTATAAACGCTATACTGAAGGCTTTAAATATAATGGCGAAACCGTTACGTATAACTGCGCTTTCTTTTGGGGCGGTATGTCAGCAGAAGAAAAAGATAAAAACATTAACCGCTTTCAGACCGATCCTAACTGCAAAATCATCATCGGTACCGTGCAAACAGGCGGTATGGGTATTACTTTGCACGCCGGCAATGTGGCTGTGTTCACAGATTTGAGTTTCTTGTCTCCGTCAACGGTTATTCAGGCCGAAGCCAGGAATCACCGAATTGGCCAGACAAAAAACGTGGTTATTATCAGGCTACTGGCGAAGGATACGGTTGACGGGCACTGGCTCAAGATTTTAGAAAATAAACAAAAAGCCAGCAAAATTTTATTTCGAGAAGATACGATTATTGAAGAAGAGCTGGGCGTTGCATTAGATAAAGATACATTGCTAGAAATGTTAGGAGATTAAATCTATGTTTAAAAAATTATTTTGGTCAATGTTTGGTTTGATTTTAGCGTTAATACCAACAGAAATATTTGTTGGCATGTGGTTAATATTACAGCCGACAACTTTTTGGCAAAAATTAATATTAATTATTATTGGAACGGTATTTTTATTGCCTATCCAAGTTTGGTTGGGAATTACAGGATTGGCAGTCACTATTGCCTTAACTGGTGAAAAACATAGATCCACCATAACTAAACAAACTTTTAAAAGTAGAATCGGGAAGTTTTAAAAAGAAAGGATGAAAATGGAAAAAAAATTAACTGATTTTGAAAAAATAATACTTTCAAGCATTCAAGAAGGCATTCATACAACTATCTGGGAAAAACTTAAAAGTTACGATTCACCGCTTAAAAAGTTGATTGATGATGCTTTTAAAGTACACGATACGCAACTACGTGAAATAGTCTATTCTGCATTATCTCAAACTTTAGAAAAAAAGGAATTTGTCGAAGCCGTTCGGCAAGCGTTTGACCATAAGATAGCTCGCGCGATGGTTGATCACCTGACTTCTACAATTGACCATGCGATTAATGCTATCCGCAGCGATCCGACTATCAAGGCGAAAATGGTACTCGCAATTGAAGCTATAATTAACGAGAACCAACCAAAGAAAGGAATTTAAATGAAACATAAACCAAAAAAAACTTCTAAAGATCATTCAGGCAATAATTTACTCGAACATCATTCTGCTGATACTACTATATCTATCACGCCAACACACGAAATTCTGGATTTAACGCGCAGGTTGTTAGAATTAGAAGAAAGGTATGATACAGAAAAAAAGAAGTTATCCGAAATCTATGATCAGAAGGAAAAAATGGAGCTATCACTTTATGAACGCATGAAAGATGTAGGTATTGACCAATTTCGTACAGCTGAATTTGGTTTGATATCTTTAGCAAACAGGCTTTATGGTAAGATTACTGATATGAGCGTGGCAGAAGAATGGCTGAAAGAAAATGGGTTATTTGATGAAGTACTGCGATTAAAGCCGATAGCCGCGCGTATAAATGAGTTGCTTAAAAAAAGAATTGAAGCTGGACAGTCTATACCGCCAGGCTTTGATTATTCGTTAACCAGAACGATTAACCATCAAGCGAAATAAATAAAAGGAGAAATACAATATGTTAAGAAAAAATAATAATTTTATATTTATTCTAACATTTGTATTATTTCTATGTGGTTGTGGAGAAGATTATAATACATTAGAAGAAGCAATAATTATTAAATATAAGAAATCTCGTGAACAAAGTGAAGAAATAAAAAATATTGTATTAACTCATCGGATTTCTAGCCTATCGGGTATGGACACTGTTGGTACAGTTTTTGGTTTAGAGCTTTCTATAGAAAAATCTATGGGGAACGAAGTTTTATTAGATTCTTGAGAAATTACAAAAATTAATAATACAGACAATATGTATCTTGCCAAATTGTTCTATTATATTAACGGTGTTAAAATATATAAAAGTGCTGTAGTGAATTTTTTAGAAAAAAAAGTAACTGAACAAAATTTTAGTAATTACTACAAATAAAAAAGGAGAAATACAATGTCTGAAAAAATGAGCATAAATCAAGTCTTAAGTTTGACGAAAATAATTCGGGAGCGATTAAATGAATTAAGGTCCTTAAGGCAGAGTTTAGCGACTAAAGAAACGAATTATTTCGGTGATCAGGAACAAAAAAGGAAAGAAATAGAACCACAATTCGATGTAAAAATTGTTGATCGTAAAGTTGTTGAGTTGGAGAATTTCTTGTTTTTAGCTGACTCGGCTGTAAAAACAAGCAACGCAATAACAAAATTGGATTTTGAAATAAGCGTTGAAGATTTATTAAAACCTTTAGAGTGAATTTAACGGCATAGGCAACTCACTGTCTTGTTTTGCTAGTGCTACACTTATACCTCATAAGTTGTGGCGAGTGCAATTAAATAGTGAGGTCTGAGAAGGAGATTGAATTAATAACTTATCCAGTTGGATATCGGGGATTGTTGTGCGGGTAAAAAACTAAAAAAGAAACTCCCTTTGTGGGGATGTTGTTGGTTGTTGTCCACATAAAAAAACCCCTCATGTTGTTGATTCTTATTGGTTGTTGTTCCTTAATTCTTTTTTCTTCTTGCCTGTGCCTAAATTTAAAAAGGAGTAATTATAATTAATAGGCAAAGAGCTTGGCAATTAAAAAAGAAAGCCGCAGGTTTATGTATTACCTGCGGTATAAGAAAAATAATGAAAGCTGACCGCTGCGCTATATGCCGCGATAAAATGTTACAATGTGAAAAAAATTATTATGCTAACAATTCTGTTAAATTAAATAATATGATGAAAAATTGGAGAGTGAATCATAAAGATTATATGAAAAATTATATGCGCGAATATAGGAAAAAGTGAATATTACTATACACTTGTGCGAATGGTTCATCTATAAAGAAGGCAGGTTGATTGATATAACGGTTATATATGATAAAAACGATACGTTATATCTAAAATGTAAATAAAAAAAGGAACTAAACTATGAATACATATTATATCGACTGGGCGCATGAAAATATAAAAAAATTGGCGGTTTGTAAGAATAATGATGAGGTAATCCTGGAAGTTGATTGGGCAGAACTTAATACAATTATCTTGCCCAACGATATTCTGTATTCAGAAACAGGTTGTCCAAAAAAACAATTAATCGTATTATTAAAATCAGGTGTCCAGATTTTTTTAGTTGATAGCAAAAAATTGCATGATCTAAAAAATACTAATTATTTAAAAACTGATACTAATGATGCCTTATTCTTACGTTATGCAATATTAAACAATAAAATAGAAGTTATAGATTTTAATCTTTTATCTATTTCTCTTTTACCATTAAAAATCATTGAGAATAACTATTCTTTACTAGAAAAAACAAGCGTGCGTGGACAACTAAATTTATTAGCTCTTGAACGTGAATACCCCAATGAGAATATTAAAGATCAATTACGTGACTTGAAAATGAGTTTAAAAGCAATTAATTTTCAACGAGATTTAATGGGTCAAAAAATGGATAAATATTTTTCATTATATAAAGAATTTTTAAACATACGTGGTATAGGGTTTAGATTAATTGGCAGAATTTTAATTACAGCAACACCTTTTTTATTCAGTAATGTAAGAAAATATTTAAAATACTGTGGTTATATCGGTAAAAATGGTAGTAAATCAGACCAAGTATATAATCGCCAGGCAAAATCTTTGTTCTATCAATGCACAGGGCAAATGCTACTACAAGAAAATCAAGTTTATGAACCGATCTATAGGTCTATGCGGGAAAATTATCTTAACTCAGATGCCTTTAAATTAAAACATGAAAAATTTAACGAACAACGCAGATCAAAAGGCTGGAAAGATTTAAGTTTTGATGGCTACGCAAATGCCTGTGCCAGGAATAAAATATCTACTTTATTATGCAAAGAAATATATTTTAAATTTAAAGATTTTGATATCACAAAAAAATCAGAAACTAGTTTATTGTTAGGAAAAGCAATAGATAAACAAAACGGAATTGAAAGTTTTTTTTAAATTCAACGATCAGTGTTGAAGACTTCCATTTGTTTGTTACAGATAAAATTATCTGACTTCATGGACAATGTCACTTCCACTGATCGATTTATATATAATTCTTGAGAGGATATTGAAGACTTCGAATGTGCTGTTACAGATAAAAATTATCTGACTTTTTCAAGGTTGTCACTTCTATCCTTTCAAGAATTTTAATAACACTTTAAAGTAGATGCGTTTGAAGACTTTTAATTAATTGTTACAGATAAAACTTATCTGCCTTTAGAGCCATTGCCACTTCACGCACCTACTTTAAATTAAAAAGGATAACAATGTAAATGTATACAAAAATCTTATCTCTTATCCAATCAGACAAGAATGTCTTTATTACTGGAAATGCTGGCACAGGAAAGTCCTTTTATCTCAACAAATTGCAACAAGACTTACCTGATCTTATAGTTACCGCGTCAACAGGCGTTGCAGCAATCAATGTAGGTGGTTCAACCATCCATTCATTTTCGGGAATCGGAATCGGTGAAAGATCAGCCAACCAGATTGCTTATTCGATGCATACCGAACAAAGATCACGTATTTCTTATTGCCGTCGTTTAGCCATAGATGAAATCTCTATGTTGAGTGCCGATACCCTAGATCTCATCAACGATGTATTTAAAATCCTTAAACGTAATGACGATCCTTTCGGCGGAATACAACTAATAGTTATTGGCGATTTTCTACAACTACCACCAGTCGAAAAAGAAGGTAAAGAAGTTAAGTTCGCTTTCGAAAGCATCTCTTGGCAAGAAGCTAATTTCCAAACTGTGCTTTTAGAAGAGCAGTTTCGACAAAATGATGTGGATTTTCTGAATGATCTTAATAAGATTCGTTTTGGTGAAGCTGTTGATATTGTGTCGACAGCTAAACACGATGACGCACTACATTTATTCGCTCTAAATTATCCTGCGGATAAATTTAACGAAGCTAAACTTGCTGAACTTAAAGGTCAAATCTATCATTTCGAGGCTAGAGATAGTGGTAGCGAATACCATAAAGCTTCTATCGACAAGAATTGCCTCGTACCTAAAAATCTGTATTTAAAAGTCGGAGCAAGAGTTATGCTATTAATTAACAAATATATAGATCTAAGTTTAATTAACGGTTCGATAGGTAATGTCGCAGAGATAATAGGCAAAACTGTCACGGTTAAGTTTGATAACGATATCTCATTAGATTTAGGATATGAAACCGTAGCGAAAATCATGGATGATAAAATTGAATTAGCTTCTCGATCACAAATACCTTTACGATTAGCATATGCCATTAGTATCCATAAATCACAATCATTAAGTTTAGACAAGGTCTGTATCGATTTCAGAGGTACTTTCGAGTGCGGTCAAGCATATGTAGCTTTGAGTAGAGTTCGCACCAAAGCAGGCCTTTCAGTAAAAAATTTAAGGCAAAATTTGATTAAGGCGAACAAAAAGGCGGTGGAGTTTTATAAAAATATGAATGTGAAAAAATGAAAGGAGGAAAATATGGCACTAGCAGTGCAAGGTGTTAGAATACCCTTAACAACAATTAGCAGATTACAGGATGGTTCAAATAGCATTATAGGTACTTGTCAATAACCCCTATTTAAAAATAGGGGCTTGTAAAAGAGAAGACCAATCGTCTTAACAGGTTAAACAATTGACTACACAGATAGTAACTGAATTCTCTGGGCGTGGTAGCCCGAAAAGATGTAAAGAATGCTTCCCAAGTTCTTTTCCTCTCTGAGAGTCAGTGTGGATGGGAGAAATTGTAGTAAAGTTAAGGTAACTTAACTAAATAGTAAGGAGTAACAAATGCAGAAGTTTGTACCAGTAATCAGCGCGACAGGGAAACCATTGATGCCGACTACGAATTATCGCGCGAACGAACTGATAAAAAAGAACAAAGCGAAACGCCGTTTCAAAGCAGGGATTTTTTATATCAAACTAATCCAGCGTACTGATGGTGTAATGCAGGACATTGTGGTAGGGATCGATCCTGGCAGCAAAAGAGAAGCATTCACGGTGAAATCAGAATTACATACTTACTTGAATGTTTTAAGTAACTCTGTTTCATGGGTAAAAAAATCAGTAGAAATAAGGAGAAATGCGAGAAGAACAAGAAGAAATAGGACTACACCATGTAGAAAAAACAAAAGCAACAGATCGAAAACAACTTTTTTAGCGCCTAGCACAAAAGCACGATGGCAGGCGAAATTAAGGATTACGGTCATTCTCGCGAAGTTATTTCCTATCAAGATATTCGTAATAGAAGATATAAAAGCAACTACATTTAAGAATGCTAAAAGATGGAACATATCTTTTTCTCCTTTAGAAGTAGGTAAAAAGTGGTTCTATAACGAACTCGCGAAAATTGCGAAAGTAGAATTGAAATCTGGTTATGATACATATTTAATAAGGGAGGAACTAGGGCTTGTAAAAACAGGGAATAAATCAGCTGAAGTTTTTTCCGCGCACAATGTGGATTCTTGGGCGTTAGCTTGGAGTTTGGCGCGTGGTAATACTATTCCAGAGAACAAAGAAATTACAAGATTAATCCCTCTCCAGTTTCATAGGAGACAACTTCATTATTTTAATTTCTCGAAAGGAGGCATAAGAAAAAATTACGGTAGTACAATGTCACTTGGACTAAAACGAGGCAGTCTTGTAACACACGCTAAATACGGTGTTTGTTATGTCGGAGGCAGTAGTAATAATAAATTAAGTGTCCATAAATTAGAGACAGGAGAACGATTATCTCAAAACATAGATAAGAAGGATTTAGTATTTCTTTCTTATAATTATTGGAGGACGGCAATTCCTCTACACACATAAATGTGTGAGTTTCCTTGCCGTTTTTTTTATGAATTAAAAAATGAGGTAATCGCTGAATTAAGAGCGGAAAAAGAAGCTCAAGTGAAAACAAGAATAAAATCTATACTTCAAGGAATTATTGCCCAGCAAACATACATTGCAACCGCACAAAAATCTATTTTAGAGTATCAAAGGCAATTAGCTTTAGTTGAAATCGAAGAAATCGACGAGAAAAGTTTAATCTAGAAAAGGTAATAAGGCGGTGTTGTGGTGTGATAACCTGAATAAAATGTTGGATTAAAATGCCTATACAAAATGGTGAAGTTAGCACCAAGAGCTAATAAATCTATTCGTTTATTCGCAGATCAACTACCAACACTGCCTTACTAATTAAGAAAGGATAAAAATGAAAAAAATAATGTTGATTATATTAATCGTATTTTTATTGAGTAGTTGTTCTTTTAAAGATCTTGAATGTAACCTTGGAAAATTTATTAGTGTAACACCAATACCAACAGCTTTTAATGAATCAAATAAAATGTTAGTTGTTACAGATAAAGGATCTTATATTATAGCAGGATATCATTCTTTTGAAAAAGGACAAGAAGTGGTTGTTAAATGCAGATTTGTTTACGATTAAAATAAAAATGCCAAAAGAAATTAAAAAAGATGATATTGTGATTTTAACTGGTAGGGTAATCCATAGATCTGTCTTCTGAGTCACGGTTAGATTAAAAGAAAGCGGTGCTATTATGGATTTTAGTTTAAGTGATGTTGAATTAAAAAAGGAAAAATAAAAATGCGTAATCCTACCGCTTACGTTTGTTCAAAATGCAATAAAATTCTGCCTAATTATTCTAATTTCTGCCAATTCTGTGGTAACAAAGTTAAAAAAACAGATTTAAAAGAACTGCCTGTTTGCCCTGAATCAATTAAACACGGCCATTGCGACGATTGCTTAAAGTTAAAAACTAAACTTTGCGACAATTGCCATAGTGATAAAGAAGTTAAGTTTTGTGTTGAATACAACTGCAAATGCCTATGTTATAATTGTAGAATGAATGAGGCAACGATAGCTTCATTAGAAAGGAGTTATTAAATGGATTTTAATTTAACAGATATTGAATTAAAAAAAAGATACAGATTACAAAAAAAATAATGCAAATAAATAGAATATGGGCAATGCCAAATCGTTGGACATTTACGATTAAACCAATTAAAAAATTATTAAACCGTTATTGTATGGAAGGAATATGGTGTGATCCCTTTGCAGGCAGAAATTCTCCCGCGAAAGTAACTAATGATATTATAGAAAAAGCGGGGTATAATTTTGATGCTTTACGTTTTTTAAAATTTCAAACAAGTAATTATTATAATGGTTGTTTATATGATCCGCCATATTCAATTACTCAAGCAAAAATGTATGGTAAAAAAGAATTTGGTTCTATGAAATATTGGGCAGATTGTAAAAATGAAATTGTGAGAATATTAAAACCTGGAGGTATAGCAATTTGTTTTGGCTGGAACTCAATGGGGTTAGGAAAAAACAGAGGATTTGAAATGTTGGAAATTTTATTAGTGCCTCATGGTGGAAGTAAAAATGATACTATTGTTACAGTAGAAAAAAAATTAAAATCATTGTTTGATATTTAATAATATATTTCCTAAAATAGAAAGGAGTTATTAATCATGAAAATTAAATTAGTTTTCGAAGATTGGCAGAAAAATGGTGAAAGTGTCTATTCTACTGCTAATGGCATAGATTTGACTTTAGGCGATTTTCATAGCGGTACGACGTTTAATGGTGAAATAGAATTGACTAAAGATCAAGAAGAAGAATTAAATGACGCGATGGCAAAAGGATATTACCCTGTATTTTGGGTGACGAAATAGAAAGGAGAAATAAATATGCCTACAAAACCTAACAGAATAACAAAAGAATTTTATTTTAAATTAGACGAAAAAGATTATAGTAGGCACGCGACTATTGTATTTATCGATAATAGATTTGATCATTGTAACTTTAAAACAAATAAAAGTATTTATGATTTAGACGATTGGCAATTCTTAAATAAATTATCAGAGTTTATTTTAAATTTAGAAAAGGAGAAAAATGAAAATCTTCGATAATATCAACAAAGAAGGAAAATGTTTTATCTGCAACACTAACGATGACGGCGAAGTTACCTTAATCGCTATCGACGGCACGCAAGACGGTTTTAACGCAGAAGCCGAACAGGTGCATGTTAAGTGTTTAAGGTTGAATTTAAATAAAGATATGCGGATTGTTTACCAGAAACTAACAAAAGGAGCTAAAAAATGAAAATAGAATTGAAAATCAACACTAATGGAGAACCATATCTTGAACTTTACGCTGGTGAGCATGGCTATGATGTTAAACAGGAATTATTAAAATTGTTTATAAAAGAATCTAAAGAAAAAGGTTTATTTATAAAAAATGAAAGTGGTTTTGAACTTTCAGATGATTATGCGAGTATACGCATTAATCAAAAAAATAATTAAGACTTATATTTCGGAAGGATTAATGCGTGATAATTTAATATATAAAACAAAGGAGGTAAAGTGAAACGATTAGATGAAGAAAAAGTTTTAAAAGATAAACAAGAACAAATTACGATGATGGAACTGCGCTGCCGGCCTGGTGAGATAATAACACAAGTCTCTATGGGTAAGGTGTTTATAATCACGTCTTACGGCAAAGCTGTTGCGGTGTTAAGCGGCCTGCCTGGTGTTGAGTTGCGAATGATGGTAGATAAGGAAGGTAATACAAAGTACGAGATATAGAAGATAAAAAAATGAAGATCTATAAATGTCCTACTTGTAATGGCGAAGGCCAAATAAAAATTACCGAACATGGCGGATGGTTACCGATAAATGCGTCTAATTCTACTACTGATAGGCTTTGTTCTTGTCCTACTTGCGATGGTGATGGTTGGATGATTAATAAAATGTAGAAAGGAAAATAAATGAGTGTTCATTTTGAAAAAATTAATGCGAAATTATTATCTAATTTAAAAAAAGAATATCCAAAACAATTAAAAGAAATTTTTAAACAAGATAAATGTGAAATAGACGAATCTTTCTTAGGGTTTGTAGAAACTTATTATTATTTATCTTTATTAATACCAAAACATTATACGGTTATTGATTTAGGATGTTGTTGTGCCTTGCAATCATATTATTTTATAAATCACAAACAATATATTGGGGTTGATAGCTCTACAAATAAAAGACTAAAACTAACAAACACAGAACATCTTTATTGCAGTATTAAATTTTATTTAAATCTTTGGGATAAAAAAGATACCGACGAGATTTTTGCTATTTGTAGTTATGTCCCGATAGATACAAAAGAAATTAGAGAAAAGTTTAAAAATGTTTATACTTATTATCCCGCGGGTAATTCTATTTTAAGTGAGGAGAAATAACTTATGGCAACCGTCCTGCGAGGCAAGAATAAAGGTAAAAAAGTAATTATTATGCAATATTGCAACGATTGGGTTACTGCCGGTAATAAAGTTTATGGCATTACGGCTTTGAAGTTCAGTGATCAAGAAATGTTCGAAATTGTTAATAATAAAAATACTGGGTTTTTGTTTAGAAGATTCGAAGTAATCCCTTTCAAAAATAAGTTTAGGAGGAAAAAATGAGCAGTAACAATAAAGTTGTTATATGGTTTGGCGATAAATCTTTTGTAGATGTGACTAACACAACTGTATGCAGTGAAACTTTCTCTTACCGCGAAGCTAAAATTTACGGCGAAACCGGCGAAAAAATAGCTTCAAGCGATTAAGCTGCATTCTACCCATGTTCCCTTGCAAAAAAATCTTAGTAACTTTTAAATGCCAATATTGCCATAAAACTAAAAGGCGTATAGTGCTTAAATCTATAGCTAGACAAATTAAGTACTGCAATAAAGAATGTTATTGTTTAGCTAAAAGTAAACGGCAGAAAGGAGATAAAAAATGAAACTATTTGACCAGATTAAAAATTTTATGAACAGTGTTAAAATCCTTCCACATCAATGCGGCGGCTGTGTGCCGATGGATGATTTTATGTATTTTGAAAAAATTACGCCTGAAGAACCTGTGTTCTTTCACCATGTTCAAGACGACAATACCGATATATTTTTAATCGCGGTGAAAAGAAGGGATTTAAGAAAAATAGAAATGGAGATGCAAAAATGCAAGATAGAAAGTTAAATTGTCCAAAGTGTAAGATAAATATTTCTACTATGGAAAATCTGCATAAAAATTCTAAATTCAAATGGATCTGTAACTGCGGTAAAGATGTTAGTATAATTAAATTAAATCAATTATTTGCTGAAATAAAAAAAGAATTAAATGCTATAGGAGGTGATTATTAAATGTCCACTAAAGCATTAAATATTAATCAACATATCATGCTGCACCAACTTTATCCGGATAATTGCTGCCTTTGCAAAGCTGAAGAAAGGATTAAAGTATTAGAAAAACAACTGCAAGAAAATACGCCTGAAGAACATTTAGAAAATAAATATTTAAATAATCTTTGTTTTCATGCGATAGTTGATCACCTTTATGACGGAATAATAAACAAACAATTTTCATTAAGCGATTTGCAAGACGCAATTGAAATAATAGAAGAAAAGTTAAGGAGAGAAAAATGAAAGACCCTAAAAAATTAAATAAATATGCCGAACTTCTTATTTCTATGTCAACTGATTTTTTAATGAAAAATATTACAAAAGAAACATTTCTTTCGAATTTATCGGCAATTGTAAAAAAAATTAAGGAGGAAGAAAATGAAACTGCTTAATAAAATACTTTTAGTAACCTTTATGAAAATCGTTGAAATCAGCACCATAGTTTATCTGCCTTATTTTATCGGTCAAACATTTTTTACTAAAATATTGCCAATTCCAGCAACTGCAAGTTTGTTTTTTTGTTGGTTTAGGGGCGTTTTGGGAATTATACTTACTTTTATTGCTTTATTTTTATCTTTTATTGTTTTTTATGGCATATTAATTTTTATTAATTTTAATTGGAAATTAGTGAATAACGGCAAAGGCATAAAATGGATCGATAACTTTTCCTTTTGGTTCTTTTAAAAAAGATACAAAACTTTGCTTTCAGCAAAAAATATGTGAAAAAAGACTTGACAAGTATAGTTTTTTAAGGTAAAATTTCTTCTAGGTATGTTCAACAACTCTATTTATTTATTTTAATTATGACTACAAAATTACAACAAATTATTACACGGATACCTTTCCCATTATATGAAAGATTATTAGATATCCAATTTAAAGCATTTCAATCCACCCAAAAACGCCAACCGTTGAAATATTTTATTAACGAAGCTCTATCTCAATATGTAGAAAAAAAACCGTACCACCAAAAAGGGAGGTCAATATGAGTAAAGATGAAAATGTAAAATCTATCATCCTGACAGATTTAGCCGAGATGATGAAGCCAGCACCAGGTACCGAAGAGATCGGTAGTGAAGATATACAGCTAGCGCGTTGGCGCTTACTGCAAGACACTTCCGCCGAAGTTAAATCCCAAGAAACTAAGGCTGGTAAAATTAAGCATAACTTAAGCGGCGTTGAACTCGAATCTATAGAGTTTATGCCTATTACCTTACACAAAACACGTATCATGTTCGATACTGATAATCGCGGCGGCGCGCCATTATGCCGATCAAACGATTGGCAGACCGGTTCAGACGGCACGAAATGTAAAGAATGTGGTAATGCTAAATGGACCAATAATAAACCACCGATATGTAATACTATATACAATTATTTGACTATTCAACCTGTTGAAGTAGGTTCAGTAATCATACCTACAATACTCAGTTTCATGAAAACTTCGGCTCAGGCCGCGTTGAAACTGAACATGAGCGTGGAAAACACACTGCCAAGAAAACCGTTTTGGTATTTTATCTGGAAGGTATCGCCGAAACTCAAACGCTATCCGAAAGGCGACGCCTATTATCTCGACGTTATACAGATTCGCGAAACAACTAAGGCCGAAAAAGAATGGGCTGAGGTGATTTATAAAAACATGCAGGGTAAAAAAGTAGACCTGACCGCTGACGATCTGGCGGTAGAGGATATTACGACTAGCGATTAAGGTTCGTTAAAAATAGTTGTAAAAAGTGCACGCTTCTGAGTGTCTAGAGGTGTAAGCTGAAAAGCCTTTTAAGAAAAAGGATATATATAATAATAATAATTAATTAATAAAATAAAATATATATATAAAAGGAGTAAAAAAATGGATAAATTAATAAATAAGGAATCAAGTTACTACCGTATTAACTTAATGACAGGTAACCTTATCTACTTTAGCCATACTATAAAAGTGGTGGATAAAGATTACCTTGAGATTAATATTAAGGACATTGTGCTTAAGCTGGATGAAGTGATTGATGCATATAACAAGATACTTGAAGATAATACTAATTTATCTTCCGATATCGCCGTATTAAAAAATGAAGTTAACAACCTGCATATGCAACTCGCCACGTTACAGAATAATAGCCAAAAACAAGCCCCAAACGCGCCAGAAACGCCTAAAACCGAAGAAACTATGCCTTGACACTATACTCGCAGTAAGATATACTTTTAGTTAGTAATTAACGAGTAAAAAAGAAACGAGTAAAATGCTATGGTATTCAAAACTTCCGACCTTAACCTTTCCGCATTTTTAAAAGCAAAATATAATCTAAAAATAGAACGTCTAGAGCCTGATCTGATAGATCCAGATCGGGCTCTGTTTGTTTTTAGTGTTGAGGATGATGTAATAGTTAATCAATATGTAGCCGATTACTATAACTGCGGCGATAATTGTTCGATTAACGGTTTTATGCGTGAGTTGAATGATTTAAGGTCATGGTTGAGAAATTTTAAGGTGAATAAGTGAATAAGAAATATCAAATAATTTATGCCGACCCGCCATGGAAGTACGAAACTTGGACAGAATTAAAAACAGAAAAATTACGACGTAAGTGTGGAAGTTTATGCTATTCCCCGATGTCTTTAGAACAAATTTGTGCATTACCAGTTAAAGAAATAGCGGATAAAACATGTATTCTATTTTTATGGATTACAATGCCAAAATTAAATGAAGTTTTTAAAGTCATAGAATCTTGGGGATTTATTTATAAAACAGTAGCATTTACTTGGATTAAACAAAATCCACTAGGTGAAGGAATTTATTCAGGTTTAGGACATTGGACATTAGCGAATCCTGAATTATGTTTATTAGCAACACACAAAAAATTTCCTAAAAGATTAAATCCAATAAAACAATTAGTATTCGCACCCCGTAGTAATCATTCAAAAAAACCGGATATTGTTAGAGATAAAATTATAGAATTAGTAGGTGATTTACCCCGCATAGAGCTTTTTGCCCGTCAAAAAACTGAGGGTTGGGATTGTATAGGAAATGATATAAATGGTAAAGATATAAGACAAGAATTGGACGAAATAATAAAGGAGAAATGAAAATGATGAAATTATTGCCAAAAGAAAATTTAGGTCCTGGATATAAAGGTAAAGCAGATACTAGTTTAATGGTTTGCGAGCATTGTGGTGATAATTATCAAGTCGAGTTGCCTGCGCCTGAAGTCGATATTTGCAGTCGATGTGCGGCAGGCATTGCGGCAGAGAATCAAAATGGTTTAGTTACTTGCCGTAGTTTTAAATCTCGGGATGAGATGATTGAGCTTTACATGCTATTAGTTGAACAAAGGTCGTTGGCTGGTCAAGGTGAACGGATTGCTATATATATGATCGGCAGCAAAGAAGAATTTGAAGACAGCGAATTTAAGGGATGGAAGAATTCTGTCATTTGCCATAATAACGATGCTGAGGATTACGCGATTTGTCGCTGGCCGATTGTGATTAAAGTGAAAAAGACTGTGTCTAACGCAACATTAAAAAAGCATTTGATTGATTTCATTGAAGTGATTGATTATGAAGAAAACCAGTTAAAATATAATGGAAATTAAATTTTGGAATGGAGATAAAATGAAAGAAATAATAATTGATAAAGAATTTAGTAAAATAATGCCTGATCTTTTAGAAGAAGAATATAGTAAATTAGAACAGAATATTATTAGAGATGGTTGTCGTGAACCATTATCTTTATGGGAAAATATATTACTAGATGGTCATAATAGGTATAAAATATGTCAAAAGAATAATATTAAATTTGATACAATTGATATTAAAAGTATTGAATCAAGAGATGATGCGAAGATATGGATAATTGAGAATCAAATTGGTAAGCGGAATTTACAACCATTTCAAAGAATAGAATTGCAAGTATTGATTGAGCCATTGATAGCGGAAAGAGCGAAGAAAAATCAGGCAACTAGTGGTAAAGGAATGCATGGTGGAAAACCGCTTCTAACGAATTCGTTAGAAGCGGTTTCTGCTACTCAAAAAGAGGCGGCAAAAAGAGCGCATGTTGGACAAGGTACATATTATCAAGGTAAAGAAATAGTAACCTCTCCATATGCCACAGAAGAAGATAAACAGGCATTACGAAAAGGTGAAATTTCAATATGAAAAGATTTTTAATGATTTTGCAAGAAACTATTTCCCAAATATAAATATAAGAACAAATGTAAAATCATTTGGTTCAGGTGACCCATATTTAATTATAGATTACAAAGATGTTATTACTTTAGAAACTTGGAAAAATCTGATTATAAAATATAGAGAATCATTAAAATAATAAGGAGAAATGAAAATGCCTACTTCTAGATCCTTCTTTCCGCCAGGCGAATACAATCGGCTTTTTGGCAATGAATTCACGATTGAATTTTTCACGCATTTGCAGTCACTCAATCCAACCACAACCTGTTTTATGTCTAAAAAATACCTAAAAAAGAATTTTGCAGATTTAGAAGAAAACGAAAAATATCATTTAACGGTGTGCGGCGAATTAAAAGGTAATGAGTAAGCCACTTATATCAGGCAGGCCACTTACAAAAGAAGAATTGATTAAACAAATAAAACAATTAAGTAAGCCAATATTGCAAGATGATATACTTTTAAAAAGAATAATATATCTCTGTAAGCTTTTTTCTGTATCAGAAATAAAAGAAATTCCCGATAAAATTAAATTGAAAAACACGATTTAAATTCTAATGAGGCATATATGGAATCTTATGAAACTCAATTTGTTTATGTAGATGGTTATTATCAGAAAAAAGGCAGTGAGAAAGGTACTCCTTGGAAAAGGTATAAACTAACTGATTTACATATATTAAAAAAGAAAGCTGAAAACTACAATGTTTTCGCAACAATACAACAATTTGCTTCACCTAATAAATCAAAAGATTACGATAGTGAACTTATATATGGCCCGTTATATTTTGATTTAGACACACAAGATAAACTTCTTTTAGATTTTGTTAAAGAAGACGCCCGAAAAATAATTGATTTTTTTGTTAAAGGTCTTTGTATACACCAATCGCATGTAAGGCTTTTTTTTAGTGGTAAGAAAGGTTTCCATATAATAGTGCACCCTAGCACTTTAGATATTTCTCCAGAATTAAAACTCAATCATATATTTAAATTAATAGCATTATATTTAGAATCGTATTTAGAATTAAAAACACTAGATTCAGCTTCAATTTATTCTAAACCCAGGCAATTAAGATTACTTGATTCAATACATCAAAGTACAGGTTTATTTAAAATTGAATTATATCATGATGATCTTAATAAAAGCGCTGATGAAATTACCAAACTAGCAAAAGAACCTCGCGGCCAGTTATGGCAAGATGAAGATTTACGTGATGTAGCTATTGTAGAACCAGCGTCGATATTCTATAAACATTTCGTTGATGTATTTAAAGGGCAAGAAAGAATTGAGAAATTAAAACCGATAAATTTAATTCAAAAATCAGGTGAAATGGCAGTATGTGTTAAAGATTTATTAGAAAATCATATTAAAAAATCCGGTTCGCGTAATTTAGCAACAATGGTATTGGCGTGTTATTTTAAAGATCAAGGTTTCTCTGAAATAGAGATAGAGGCGCTTTTAATACCTTGGGCGCAGCGTACTCCAAAGAATTTTACCAGTACGCATGATGAACGTAAATTGAAAGCATCTACTATCGGTTGTATAAGGGCAATACTTTCAAACGAAAATTATCATTTTATTTGTTCTGTTATGCGTAGTTTAAGTGATGAAATAAAATGTGAATTTGAACAATGTGCAATTGCTAATGAAGAAGATCAAAAACCTGAACGAGAAATTATTGTGCATTTAGCTGAAGCTTCTGATGCTATTTACAGAGGTAAAAAATTAAAAACTAAAGTATTAGTGACAGGCAAAGATACTTTGCCGTATATAATTCCAAAAAGAATACAATTATTATGTAAACCAGAATTAGATAAAGAAGGCAATAAATGTAACAATTGTAAATTAATAAAACATGGCGGGAGGTTTGAAGTTGTTTTAACAGAAAGGCACCCGATACTTTTACAATGCATACAATGTTCTGAAACACAAAAAAATCAAGCTTTAAAACAAATGTTTGGAGAGAAAAATTGCGCTAAAATAACCGTATCTACGTTAGAAGAAGGTAATTTAGAAGAATTAGAATTAACACCAGAGCTTGATAGTCAAATTTCTTATACTGAAGGCAATGATGACTTTGTTACGAGAAAAGCGTATTATATCGGGCATGGTATGCCTATAAACCAAGAATTAGAAATATCTTGTTATACATATCCGGCGCCTAAAACACAGCAGGCAATACATCTATTTTCTGATTACAGTTCTGCGGAAACTTCTTTAAATAGTTTTAAATTTGATGAAAGAAAGGCCAAAGAACTCTCAATATTCAAAAAAAAACAAAATCAATCTGTAAAAGAGAAATTTTTTGAAATTCATAAAGATTTTGAATTTAACGTACATCATATTTGGCAAAGAACGCCATTATTTATTGCGATTGATCTTGTATATCATTCAGTATTAAATTTTTATTTTCAGAAAGAATTTTTAAAGCGTGGTTGGACTGAATTGTTTGTATTAGGGGATTCTGGACAGGGAAAAAGCGTTGGTATAGAGAGGATTTGTCGGCATTATAATTTTGGTTATCGTATTAATGGTGAAGGTGCGCGTAGAACAGGGTTAGCATTTACTTGGCATAAAATAGGTGAAAGATGGTCAGTTTCTTTTGGTACAATACCGAGGAATGATAGAAGGCTTGTAATTATTGATGAAGCCAGCGGGATAGATCCAGAAGAACTTTCAAAATTAACAGATATGCGTTCGGAAGGAGTTGCAGATGCTATAAATGGGCCTATGCCAGCAAAAACTCATGCAAGAACAAGAATAATTTGGATGAGTAATACAAAATCAGGGCATCCACTTAGCGAATATCCTTATCCAGTTAAAGCAATAACCGAAATTTTTAAACGTTCAGAAGATATTAGAAGGTTTGATTTAGCTATAGCTGTTAAATCTGGTGATGTTGGAAATGATGTTATTCATCAATTAATTTCTGATAAAGAAAAGGTAGAACATGTTTATATTTCAACAGCATGTAAAAACCTTATTCTTTGGGCTTGGACTAGAAAAGCAGATCAAATTCATATTACAGAAGAGGCAGAGAAAGAGATTCTTGAAGCTTCTAAATTAATGTCACAAAAGTATAGTTCTTTAATACCTTTAGTAGAGCCGGCAGATCAAAGAAATAAAATTGCTAGATTAAGTGTGGCTACGGCAGTCAGGCTTTTTTCAACCGAAGAAGATTTTAATATAGTTCATGTAAATAAAGAACATGTTGAATTTGTAAAATGGTTTTTAGAAAGCCAATATGATAGTCATTCTTTAGATTATTTTAATTTTAGCAAAACACAAAAAACTGCTTTAATGGAAACTGAATATGATAACGCATATAAAATGATGCTAACTATCAGTGATAATCAAATGCTTGCAGAAACATTAGTAAAAACACCTATTTTTGGTAAAAATATTTTAGAAGAAATACTCGGTTATGATAGAGAAGATGTTAAAAATATTTTAAAGATGTTTTATGCTCATAATTTAATTAAAACAGTAGCAAAAGGGTTTAGATTATCTGCTGCTGGCGTATCTTTTTTTAAACGATTTGCTGAAGGGGCTTCTATAACAGAAAATAAAAAAGTAGAGTTTAATAAGGTTAAAGATAATAAAGAGACTGAAATTACTTTTAATATTAATAAAAAGATAGAAAATCTTATAGATATAGATGATGACCTTAAAGAAGGATAAAATAGAGAAAAAGTGTTGTATACCTGATGCTATAAAAGAAATGGTTTCAAATTTCGCGCATTCTCGGCAAAAAGGGCATTTTATAAAACAATTATCAAAAGTGTTGGATCTGCTTATAAAAGATAAAAAACTTTCTTTTATAACTGTAAAAGAAAAGATTGGATATATGACAAAGAGTACTTTTTTAAGGTATATAAATACCTTTAGAAAGATAGGTTTATGCCGAAGGAAGAGGGATCAACAAACTAATGAAATTTGTTATTATTTTATTAAAAATGAAGATTTAGAAACGACTCTTTTTTTTCTAAAAAGTGATTTTCATTGTCCTATTTTATTCAAAAAAAAGCATGGTTTATCTATAATAGAACAAAACAGAGAATATTTAAATGCTATAAAAGACCCTAAACAAAAAAATAACGCCAATATTTTTGATGATATAGGTTATTTATATCTATTAGAAATGAGCGGTAACATAAAAATAGGCGCTTCAAAAGATTTAAATACACGAATGAAAATGTTAAATTATTTATTGGCAGAAGACATAAATTTGTGCTATTCAATTAGACTTAAAAATCCTTTTAAGATAGAAAAAATATTACATAATAAATATAAAGATAAAAGAGTTAAAGGTGAATGGTTTAGATTGACTAAAGATGATATAAATGAGATAAAAATATACCTGGATTCTATCAATAAATTGTGTGGATTAGTGATAATAGAATAGCAATATAAGTGAATAGGAAGATAACTGTGTTAAATTATAAGAATGAGCGAAAAAATAAAAATGGTTATATCCATAAATTTAGACAAAAAGCGAAAAAGTTAATAATCCTGTTAATATCTATGTTAAATAATTTAATTGCAAATAGTTATTATATAATTCGATTCAATCTTCTATATAGAAGATTGAATCTGCGGGGTCTGATCACTTCTCCCAAAAAGTTGTGGCTGAAAAAAAAAATTGGCTGAAAAAAAAAAAAAGTGGTGTCAGGAATTTTGGGGGCAGTGAGAACCGCGCAGATTCAATCTTCTATATAGAAGATTAGATAGCAATAGTAGTTTTCTTATGTAGTTTCATATAATTATAGTGGTTATCAACAGAGTTATTAACAAAAATGAGAAATACAGATATATATATTTACAGAAATATGTAAAATGAGTATAAAAAGTGAGATAAAAAATGTCAAAAAATGTTGATTTGAATCGAGCAAAAATAGTGAATGGAGAAGGACCAAATAGAAAATTAATAGACAATTCTATTAGGGATATTAATGCAAATGTTTCGATTATTTTCAGGGGGCATAAAGAATTGCTTCTTCAGAAAATTAGTCAATATAATTATATAGTAGGTTGTATCGCCTGGCTGACAGATTTTGAGATTATTAAAGCATTTTCGAAAGTTGAACATATCAGCATTATAGTTCAGAAAGAAGATTTTTTGCGGTCTGATTTGAATGCTGGTAACAGTTGGAAAAATGATTTAAGAAAAGCATATAATGGATTATCTGTATTTTTTAGGTTAGATGGATATGGTGGATTATTAAGTGAATTATCATATATGTTAGATACAGGTAATAATGCTGCTATTCGTTGCATAGGCAACTACAATAGGGATAAGAAACCTGCATTTCCAAGAATGCATAATAAATTTTTAGTGTTTAGTAATTATATTGAAGGTAAACAAATAGGCGATAATTTTATTGAGCCAATAATTAATTATCAAGAAGTTTGGACGGGTTCATATAATTTAACAAAAAATGCTGAAAACAGTCTTGAAAATGTTGTTTTGATTAAAAATAATAAGATTGCAGAAGCATATTATAACGAATTTTGCCAAATTTTTGCACTTTCAGAACCACTTGATTGGGAAACTGATTGGAGTGAACCAGAATTTAAGATAGGTAGTTAATTTTTATGACCTGCGCCAATTGCACCTACAATCTAGCCGATACCGCGAATTTCTGCCATCAGTGTGGCAGTGTGCAAGATCAAGCGTTACGGCTATGTACTATATGCAAGCAGGCAACAGGCTTAAACTGGCAGTTTTGTGCCAATTGCGGCTTAAATTTAAGGCAAATTAAGGTGGTTAACCGATGATCTACCCTTTTAAGTGGGCAGGCAATAAGAAAGATTTATTACCTATCATACAAGATGCCTATATTACTTCTAAATGTGACAGAATAATCGAGCCGTTTTGCGGTTCCGCGGTATTTAGTTTAAATACTAAAGCCGTACATTATGAGATTTCGGATAAGAATGAAGCAGTAATAGGCCTTTTCTTATACTTAAAGAACGATTGGGATAAATTTAATGAGATATTGGCTGCAATAGATTTAGATTTGATTAAGACCAATCAGGTGGAATACAATAAATTACGGCAGAGATATAACGATTGCGAGAAATCGATATTAAAATCGGTATTATTATTTGTGTTATTAGGGGCATGTACAAACAATTTAGCGCGGTTTAATCAATCTAATGAATTTAACCAAACTTGGGGAAAACGTAAGGCACAGCCATTAAAATATTTAACTAACGAATTAAGGGATAAACTTAACAATATAAACTTTAATATTTATGCGAGAAGTTATGATAAAATAGTAGGTATAGAAAATACATTTGTGTATTGTGATCCGCCGTATTTGCTGTCAAATGATTGTTACCATGCGAAAGAATGGGATATTAAAGAAGAACGGAAATTTCTTGATTGGTTAAAAACTTTAGAATGTAAATGGGCATTATCTAATATTATAAATAAAAATGGTGAAATAAATGAAGCATTAAAAACTTTTGCGAATAAATATAATTTAATACAAATAAATAAAAACTATAATGCTAAGGTTGGTGGTTATTCAAAAGATACAAAAAACATAACACAAGAAATATTGGTTACGAATTTTGATTTTAAGGTTGAGAAAGAAGTGGAATTATTTTAAAAATGAAAAACAAAAAGGCGGTCCCTATAAAACAGAATTTAAAGAAATGTTTGCGGATATATTATTTTAAGGGAGAAAAAAAACATGAATATAGAAACCAAATTTTCTCTTGAACAGATAGTTAAATTACCTTTATTGCATAAAAATTTAGAAGGCATAGTGGTAGGGATTTGGATCACAATTAAAGGCATCAAATACGAAGTGCGATATTTTTGGGAATGCAAACCGCAAGAAGTGTATTTTTATGAATGGGAATTAGAACCAATTGATAATTAAGGAGACTAAATTATGCGATATTTATATTTTACATCAAAGAATTGCGCGCCGTGCCAGGCGATTAAACCGAAGATTATGCGGCATGAAGAAATTGGCGTGGTTGATGTTGATAAGGATGGACAATTAGCAAGTAAGTATGGAGTTATGAGTGTGCCAACTTTATTAATATTAAATAGCAATGATACTGTCGAACAACAAATTACAGGCATAAAGATAAATAAATGGTTGAAGGAAAATTTTAAAGGATAAATATGGATGAGACACAACTATATTTAACTATTTTGCAAGAAGAATGTGCCGAGGTAATTCAAATCGTATCTAAAATTTTCAGATTTGGACCAGAAGATTGGCATCCGGATGATTTGTATAAAGTTCAAAATAAAGACAGGTTAGTGCATGAATTGGCAGATATATTAACGGTGATAGATTTGCTCAAAGAAAATGGTTTTTTGGAAAGGATGCGTGATGAGAGTGAAATAAAAAAATTAAAGGAATTAAAGATTAAGAAAATTGAGAAATATAAAACGAGAGGCACGGACGGCCCAAGATTCTAAAAAGGAGAAAAAAATGAGTAAAAGAGTGATGAAATTAATATTAAATGCAAAACACAAAGCATTAGTTGATAGCATAACAGATGAAAAAGTAAAGGAATTGGTACAAAAAAATAGTATTATTACAGGCGGTGCGATTGCGAGTATACTTCTAAAAGAAGAGATCAAAGATTTTGATTTTTATTTCACTAATTTCGAGACCTGTAAAGCGGTAGCATATTATTATGTGAATCAATTTATAAAAGAACATACTGATTGTAAAGTTAAGCCTGAAGTTATAATAACTACAGAAAACATGCATAGTGAAGATGGTAAAATTGCTGAAGTTACTGAAGCAGAAGAAGTAAACCTAAAAAATAGAGTTAGAATAAGAATTCAATCTGCTGGCGTGGCAGGCGATGATAAAAGCACTATACAACTTTCGGAAGATGAAGAAGATTATATAGAGAAATCTAATGCAAATCCAACTGAAGTATTAACTAAAGCCGATGAAGTTGACGCTAAATCTATCGGTAACCTGCATGGTCATGGCACAGAACAAGGAAGATTTAGGCCAATTTATTTGACAGATAATGCAATCACTCTGAGTGATAAAGCGCAATTAATTATTAGATTCTATGGCGATGCTGAAGAAATCCATCGAAACTATGATTACGTGCATTGCACGAATTATTGGAAATCTAGCAATAAGGAGTTAGTGTTGCATGCCGAAGCATTAGAAAGTCTACTAACAAAACAACTTTTTTACATGGGGTCGCGATATCCGCTTTGTTCATTAATTCGTATGCGTAAGTTTATTAAACGCGGCTGGAGTTGTGACGCAGGTCAAATACTTAAGATGTGCTTTCAGATTTCGAAATTAGATTTAAGTGATATCCCGACGCTGGAGGATCAATTAACGGGAGTAGACCAGGCATATTTCAGAATGATTATTGATTATCTTCAGCAAGAACAGGCTAAAAATGAGAATTGGGTAATGGATTTACCGTATCTAGTTTCATTAGTTGATAAGATCTTTTAACATGAAACTCATCTCTATTAAACAATACAACAAAATCATGGACAAAATAATAGCGAAAAAACTGCCGTCAGATGAAGCTTTAATCGAGATGCTAGAAACTGCGGCTAAATACAAGATTAAAGAAAAAAAATGCCTTTAGTTCATCGAATCCGAAAATCAAAGTTCATACATCAATTCACCAATAAGGCAGAAGATATAATCTGTCCATCTTTCTATGTATTCGCATGGGCGAATAATTGCGTGTTTGAGCCGAAATGCAGTTATTGTTTCTTGAGTTTAACATTTCGGTATACAAAAGATCCTGTAGTATATTCATCGTTAAAAGTTTTAAATGAAGTACAAAAATGGTTGACAAAGACCACAAGGCCGTCGGTATTAAATGCAGGGGAATTAAGCGATAGTTTTATGGAGATTGAGAATAAATTACTTGCTGATGTAATGGATTTATTTGAAACGCAGACAAAGCATAAACTTCTTTTTGTCACGAAAAACAATGTTATACCGAAAGAAATCGAGACTAATGCTTATAATAAGGTATATAACCAAACGATTTTCAGTTTTTCGGTCAACAGCCAGACTGTGGCAGATTTATACGAAACAGGCGCACCTGGCCCTTTCGATAGAATTGCAGCGGCGTATAGGCTTAAGAAACAAAATCAGCATGTGAGAATTAGAATAGACCCGATAATCGAAATCAAAGATTTCAAAACCGAGTATCAACCGGTAGTAGATGTGCTTAATGATTTTCTTAAACCGGAAAGAATAACACTAGGTTCATTACGGTTCTTTAATAATTTATTTTATCTAAAAAAAGATCGAGATGTTTTTAAATATGGCGTAGACCATAAAGACGGCGACCATAAATTAAGGTTACCGCTAGAAAAACGAGTTGAGATGTATAAATGGTTTAAACAAAATCTTCAATGTAAACAGGTTGCGATTTGTAAAGAAACGATAGGATGTTATAATTTGGTTGGAATGTTGTATCAAAAGTGCAATTGTGGAATATAAATAGATAAAAATATGCGAGGTAAACGTGTCGATGGGATTGGCGAGCAATATATTCCGAGATTAGATATTGGTGATTTCGGTAAAGACGCAGATGGTAATTGGTGGGTAAGACCGCCGAAAGAAGGATGTGCTGGTACTATGATTACTGGCATTAGTGCTAATGCCGATTGGCGGGTTATTGAGCATGAAGATGGCACGATTACAGTTTCACCTTCTATTGGCATACCAAAAGTAAAGAAAGGTAAGGATTTCGATGAGATAGTTCCTGGTTGGCAATACCATGGATTTTTAGAGCATGGTGTTTGGAGAAAATGTTGATGCCAGAAGAGAATAATATAATTTCAGAAGCCGAGTTTATATTGGCAGAGAAGGAATTGAAAGATACTATTAATGATAATTTTGAAATTTGTTGTCCAAAATGTCATTCAAAAGAATACGATATCTATCCTACTGGCTGTGGTTTAATTAATGCTGAAACAATGAGACCTGAAGAAGATATGCATTGGTATTGTTTAAAATGTGGTGTTATTTTTAATAGTTACTTTTTTGGCAAACGATATGGATATAAAAAAAGTTGTCATGAAGGTAAAATATGTGAGAAATTTAAGAATGAATGATAAACACATAGGTTTTGTATATGATAAAACTTATTTTAGGCGATTGCCGTAATGAAATAAAAGAAATAGTTGATAATTCTATCGATTTAATTATAGCCGATCCGCCTTATTTAACTACTAAAGAATATTGGGATAAAAAGGAAATAGAACGGATTATAAAACTTCACACAAAATCAACTGATTTAGTTCTAGACCCTTTTTTAGGCAGCGGTACTACTGGCATAGTTTGTAAACAATTAAATCGTAATTTTATAGGAATTGAGAATAATCCAATTTATTTTGATTTAGCAAAAAAAAGGATTGATCAGGTAGAAAAAGAACTATTCACAAAGGAGGCATAAAAATGGATGAGATAAAAGATTTAAAAACTTTAAATGAATGGATAAAAACATGTCCAACAATAGAATTACCATATATTATTGAAAAGCTGGAAGAGTATAAAAAGGCTTTGTATATGCATTCGAAATTCAAAGTAGGTGATCGAGTTGTGTTGGTGAAAGAACCTACAATAAGTGAAAAAGAAAGGTGGGGTTGGATGAGTTATAGAAGTTATTTTAAAGAAGGTACTGGGGTAATAATTAAAGAAGTTGAATGGCACAAAGGTAAATTCAGATATGGGGTTATATTCGACGCGCAAAAAGATACTGGCATGTTTTTTTTAGAAGAGGAATATTTTGAATTAGCACCTAAAGTGACGCCTGCAAAAATATGTCCAACTTGTTTAAGGCTGGAGGTGTAAAAATGAGTTTCACCACACTTATAGAACTTAACCACGATCAGGTAGATGAGATTGAGCAGAATAAAGAAGAGTTCATTGAGCAGATATTAAAACAGATGCGGTCAATACAAGACTTTCAGTGCGATATTCTAGGCGGGAAAATAATAACGATGTTTAGAAAAGAAACTAAAGACAAGAGATATAAAGCGTGGTATGCGTTTAAGTATCGTTTCGGCGTGACTGTGCCTGTGTATAAAAAAAGGAAAGTGGATGGAGAATAAAAAATGAGAATAGATTGTGTAGAATATTCAAACCCACAAGAAGTAGCGAAAAAATACAATAGGATTGGTAAATGTAACTCTAAAAAATGCAAAGGCGCATGTTGTAGATTCTCGATTGTGAATAGCGAAAGTAGACAACCTTGTATTGGTCTTCTATTATATATTTTACATTTATATGTTTTTAAATCAAGATATTCACATTCCTTTTCTAAAATCAAATATTTCTTTCCAGCTATAGATTCAGATTTTAACCCCATATTCTTAAAATATTCAATACCTTGCAGGCACTTTCCGATACCTAGTGATTTAGTTTATTTAAAAATAGCAAATAAATGCACCTATAAATTTAAGACCGAGAAAAAAGAAGTAAAGACAATACCTGAAGGAATATAGAAAAGAAAGGAGAAGTCAATAACCCCTATTTAAAAATAGGGGCTTGCGAAAGAGAAGACCAATCATCTTAGCAGGTTAAACAATTGACTACACAGCTAGTAACTGAATTCTCTGAGCGTGGTAGCTCGAAAAGATGTAAAGAATGCTTCCCAAGTTCTTTTCCTCTCTGAGAGTCAGTGTGGATGGGAGAAATTGTAGTAAGGTTAGGGTAACTTAACTAAATAATAAGGAGTAATAAATGCAGAAGTCTGTACCAGTGATCAGCGCGACAGGGAAACCATTAATGCCGACTAATAATTATCGCGCGAACGAACTGATAAAAAAGAACAGAGCAAAACGCCGTTTCAAGGCTGGGATTTTTTATATCAAGTTAATCCAGCGTACTGATGGTGTAACGCAGGACATTGTGGTAGGAATCGATCCTGGCAGCAAGAGAGAAGCGTTCACGGTGAAATCAGAATTACATACTTACTTAAACATTTTAAGTAATTCTGTTTCATGGGTAAAAGAAGCGGTAGAAACAAGGAGAAACGCGAGAAAAGTACGGAGATATAGGACAACTCCATGCAGGAAGAATAAAAACAATAGATCTCAAACAACCTTTTTAGCACCAAGTACAAAAGCACGTTGGCAGGCGAAGTTAAGGATTGCAGTCATTCTCGCGAAGTTGTTTCCTATTAAGACATTTGTAGTAGAAGATATAAAAGCACCTACATTTAAGAACGCTAAAAGATGGAATACATCTTTTTCTCCACTCGAAGTCGGTAAGAAGTGGTTCTATAAAGAACTTGAAAAAATTGCAAAAGTAGAATTAAAATCTGGTTACGATACATACCAAATAAGACAGGAGTTAGGACTTATAAAGACAGGTAATAAATCAGCCGAAATTTTTTCCGCGCACAATGTGGACTCTTGGTCATTGGCTTGGAGTTCAGTGCGAGGTGGTACTGTTCCAGAAAACAAAGAAATTACAAGATTAATTCCAATTCAGTTTCACAGGAGGCAACTTCATCGTTTTAATTTCTCAAAAGGCGGCATAAGAAAAGATTATGGCAGCACAATGTCACTTGGATTAAAACGCGGCAGCCTTGTAACACATCCTAAATACGGTATTTGTTATGTCGGTGGCAGTAGTAAAGATAGATTAAGTGTGCATAATTTAGAGACAGGAGAACGATTAGCTCAAAACATAGATAAGAAGGATTTAGTATTTCTTTCTTATAATTACTGGAGGACGACAATTCCTCTGCACACATAAATGTGTGAGTTTCCTTGTCGTTTTTTTTATGATTAATGTGCGTGTTTCAGTACCGATATATATGTTCTGCTACTGCATGGTCAGCCGCCGAGGGTGCTGGTTGGCATAAAGGAAAAGATGGTAAATGGACGAAGAAGTCAGCCGAAGAAATAAAACGTGATGATTTGATTAAAAAGGGCGGGATTAAAGTTAAACAACAATAATACAAAAAAAGGAGAATAAAAAATGAAAATTGCACCGACGGGAAATCGATTGCTAGTAAAAGTTTCAAAAGTGAGAAATTATAAAAGTATTGCGTTGCCACAAGGGACTAGTCTTCAAGGTAGTGCTAGTATAGGTGAGATTGTTGCTGTTGGTCCAGGTTATTTATCAGATAAAAAAACTGATGATGGTAAATCAATTTATGATGCAACAGAAATTAAAATTGGTGAAAAAATAATTTTTAATATGAGAGCAGGTCTAGTATTAAGCAGCGAATACCGTTTAATACGTGAAGATGAAGTTATCGGTAAGGTGGCAGAAATGGGATTTGAAATTGGGGATGAACTTTTTTCAAGTGACGATTAGCGTAGGCTATTTTCTCTTGACAAATATAGATATATAAGATATATTATAAGTAATATCATAGGAGTTAAATAAACAATGAAAATAAAAATAAATTTATTAAAATGTGCACGATGTAATCATACCTGGATACCAAGAAAAACAGAGGTACGTCTTTGTCCTAAGTGTAAAACTGCATATTTTGATAAGCCAAAAGAAAAATGTTAATAACTGAAGAGACGATACAATTAGAGAAGTACATTAATAAAACCTGGTCAAAATTTGTAACGCAAAAAGAAGTTGCTTTGCGAGATCTTTTTCCTAAACCAGAGAATAGTGGGTTAAGACATATTTGGACTTACGGTTCTGCTGATTTAGTTGTATTTAAAAATGATAAACCGATATGTGTCTTTGAACCAGGAGGTGGACAACATTTTGAAGAGAAACAGCATAAGAATGATGCACGGAAGTTTAAGCTGTTAGAACTAAATAAATGTAGATGTTTACATATGATGAACAATGTAGTTGATGGTTTATCGAAACATCAATTACGCAGATTGATTGGAGGTTTTTTATGGAAAGTATTAAAGTAAAGATCAAAGGAGTGTCTCCATTATTAATGAATAAATATAATATGGATGGAGATAAATCTAAAAAGAAAGTAGATATATATAATAAAGAAGATGATGTAATTGATGCAGTATACTACGATGAGAAAATAGGGTATTACGCACCGTCTACTTGGATAGAATCTAGTATCCGTGAAGCAGCAAAAAGTTTTAAGGCCAAAGGGAAACGCACCTTAAAAGAGACAGTTGTTGCAACTACTTTTTGTGAGGAAGAGAAGATACCTTTAAATAAAAAATATGATGAAATTGATTCTCGGTTTGCAAGAATACAAAGAAACGGGATCATAAAACATAGACCAAGATGGAATACTTGGGAGTTAGAATTCACCTTAACTTTTGATCCAGATAGAATGTCTAAAGAAACTTTATTGGAAATTGTTAGTGAGGCGGGAAAAGTTAAGGGGATTGGTGATTACAGACCGAAGTTTGGGAGATTTAAAGTTGTGGAATAAATTAAGGTTTGGTGCGGTGGGGTATGGTGTGGTGAGGTTCGGTTAGGTCGTGCACGGTGCGGTTTGGTGCGGTAAGGCACAACAATCAATGACTTGTTGTTGGTTTAATTCTTAATTATTTAAAGAATGTGGTGAGGTATGGTTAATTAAAGTTCGGTCAGGTATGGTGAGGTGCGGTGGGGTGAGGTCCTGTGTAGTGGGGTATGGCACAACAAGCGATGACTTGTTGTTAATTTAATTAAAAGAGGAGAAATATTGTGCCAGGTCGTCGAAATGATACTAGTTATATAAAAATACCTTGTTTAAAATGCAGAAAGAAATTTCTATCTAATGATAGGATAAAAAACCGTATTTGTAACGAATGTAGAATTTCTAATTCGCATGTCAATGGAGAAGAGCCAGCGACTATAGCGAGAAGAAAATGAAATTAGACTCTAAAGATTTAGAAAATGCATGTAATTTTATTATGCAAGAAATTTTAAAGAATAGGTATGGAGACAACTATATAGAGAAAGGTTTTACTTTTAATTCAATAGATAAAACACCGACGACAGTAAGAGAAATAATTGATGCCTTTCTTGTCTGGTTAAAAATTAGAATTAAAGAAGAAAAAAATACTAAATAAATAATTATGGTGAGGTTGGGTGGGGTAAGGTGTGGTGTGGTAGGGCCCTGTGAGGTTTGGTATGGTCCGGTAAGGTGTGGCACAACAGGCAATGACCTGTTGTTCATTTTAAGGCAAAGAAAGGCGCATAATATGTGGCGGACATGTTTTGATTGTGGTAAAGTTATAAGTGCTGGACTAATATCGAGGTTAATCGTGGTAAAGAATGAAAATAATAAAGATTGGCATTTTGCTGATGAAGATGAATTAAATGATAATGATGTGAGTAAGTTAAGTGAGGAATATTTTTGTAGGAAATGTAACGAATAATCTATGATTTTCGCAATCGACCCTGGATCTGAACAAAGTGCGTTTGTAATTTGGGATCATAAGAATAATTTACTTTTAGATAAAGGAATTGTGCCTAATGCCGAATTGTTGAAAAAAATTGAAATATTAGGTAAAGACAAGGTAGCAACTTACTTAATGCCCGTCGAGATGATTGCTTGTTACGGCATGGCGGTTGGTAAAAGTGTATTTGAAACTCTTTTGTGGATCGGTAAATTCTTACATGCGTATCAAGATAAAAATCCAGTTTTAGTATATCGTAAAGATGTGAAAATTCATCATTGCAATAGTATGAAAGCAAAAGATTCTAATATCAGGCAAGTGCTTGTTGATCGTTTCGGTGAACCAGGCACAAAAAAAAATCCTGGTATGTTATATGGAATTTCAAAAGATATGTGGTCTGCTTTGGCAATAGCAACTTACTACGGAGATACACAGAAATGATCTGCTATATTTGTGATTCTAAACTAGAACAAGAAATGATACTTACAGCTACTGATGATCTAACATTAGGTTTCTATTCGATTGTCATTAAGAATATACAATTCGGCGTTTGTAGTTCTTGCTATAAAGATTGGGATCGTATATTGCAACTATTGTTAATAAGGTTTAAAGAAAATAAAAAGATTGATAGCGAGATTTGTAAAAGGATATTGGAAATATAGATTGCGGAGATAGTTTAATGGTAGAACAAGATTTATTCCAAAATATTAATGGCGGTTCGATTCCGACCTCTCCGCTTGAAATGATAGTGCGAGAGATAAGACCACAAAACGCTTGCCGTATGAATGCTTTATGGCACTCAAGATTACCCATAATAGATTGTTCTAATGTTACTAGAAATACGCATTATGTTTGTTATGGTGCGTATTTCGACAATATATGTTTAGCTGTAGGTATTTGGTCAAGTCCTGTAGCGCAAAACAGATTTAAAAATGGCAAAAAGATATTAGAGTTAAGAAGATTGGCTATATCTGAGAAATGCCCTAAGAATACTGCTAGTAGAATGATAAGTGTTATGATTAAACTAATTAAGAAGAAGATGCCAGAAATAACACGTTTAATTTCATATCAAGATACAGAAGTACATACTGGTACGATTTATAAAGCAAGTGGTTGGCATATCGGTAATGAAACTGCTTTTGTAGATTGGAACAATAGAGATCGTAATTTACCGCAATCCAAGGCGAATAAAATACGTTGGGAGAGAAGTTTAGTAGGATAAAATTTATATTGACAAAAGTTAGATTTATGCTATAATTAGAATAATTGAAAAATGAATATTAAAGACAATAAAAATGAAAAAACTCGCAAAAAAATCTTACTTAAAAAAAATCATAAAAAAAGAAATTAAATATGATTCAAAAAATATCACAAGAACCATGGCATATATAGGTAATGTTACTGTAGGTTATGCACCATGTGGTTCAAAGGTAAGTTTTGCGTCTAGTCTTTTAAGTGATAAAACTAAAAAGGAATTAACGACATAAATATTATTTTAGGAATCAATAGATAAGAATTAACAACCGTAGAATTTCACACCGCAATTATTCATTGTAAATTTTTGGGCAACGAAAGTTCCTATAAAATTCTTGGATGAAAAATACTTTCCGCCCTTTTTAAGATTAGAAGTGGAAAATACTTTAGAAATCTTGATTATTCCACTTTAAAATTAAACAAAGAAGTAATTTGAGGCATCAATCGTTCCTATTCCATCGCAAACGCCCTAAAAGGGCGTAGAATACGCTTCGCCTCTTAAAACTTAAGGCACAGGCGCTTCCTATTAAACTCTCTGTTAAAGAAAGTAGTGCCCGCCTTGTTTTATAAAAAAAGGAGTAAAAAATGAAAAGTACATTAACATTGTTTCACGCCCTGCCTATTAGCAAATCCGGCAAGAAAAAAACAAGTAAAGAATTGTTAAAAAAGACAATAAATTCAGGTTTCATCTTTTCGCCTGAAGTCGTTTTTAATTATTCTGAAAAAGAGTTAGACGATTTAATTAAAGTAGTATCTTCTGAAATCAGTTTAACCGGTTCAGAAATGAACAACTCTTTTCATAAATCTTGGAAAAAAATCCATGACGCGCCAATCGAGCAATTAGTAATAGAGCAGATTGTGCATTACATTACAACTTACGGTTTTGAATCTTTAGGCGTTTATGATAAAGACGCGGTTTATATCCCTGCTGAAAAGTTAGAAATTCCTAAAATCGATGTTGATAAAATCAAGTTAGTAATTATCCATGGCTATACAAAGAAAGAATTAAAGGCTAAATTAATTGATTTATTAGCGGCAGGTATTGCGTTAAAAGAAGAGACTAAACAGGCAGTAGTTGATGTTGCTGCTTTTGTTGAATTCGATAAAGACGAGATACGCGAAATTAGAAATAAAGAAGTAAAATGCGTGCTTTACGATATTTTAAAGATATTTCCAGAGCAACCAATCGAATTTTTAAGATATCTAATATATAAAGCAACCAGCAAGACTTTAATAATCAAGAATAACGCTGTTATAGCAGAGATCAAGGCTAGTGACAAGAAAGAAATAGTGAAGTTATTAACTGCATATAAAGATAAATACGGTTTAGAACGGTTAGCCGAGATATTTCTTAGATTTAAACCTTTATTTCTGGCATTTAAGACTAATAAAAAGGTAAATACCTTGATAAACAAGATCAGAAAATTAGCGGTTAAGCACCATAAGCCGATGAAGGAAGATTATTTGAATGAAGTTACGGCGAAAATTAAACTTGGTAGACTTGTACATATTAGAGAATTAAAAGAAGAGTTAAAGAAAGTGAACATATTCCGCAAGATAAGGCTTGCTTATGCGCTTAAGTTTAGAACAGTTAACAACGATTCGATACTTTATCGTATTCGGAATGGTAAGAGTTTTGCGACTACATTTGAATTTAATCGTCAAAAAGCAGCACAATCACTGCTAGAGGTTGTTCTAGCTTCAATTACCGAAGATATTAAAGCTAATATTAAAGGTAAGAAGATCTACTTACCTAATAATATAACTTATGCCTTACCTGCAACCGAGAAACAATTCACAGGCAATCTACCTTCGGGATCTTATGTTGTTGTGATTAGTAATTTAGTGCTTGGCGTGCATTGGAATAATGTAGAGGATAATCGGATAGACTTGGATTTATCGTTACTTCATTGTGGTGGCAAGATAGGGTGGGATGGTTCTTATCGTTCTGATCGTGGTGAAACTTTGTTTTCAGGAGATATGACAGATGCACAGTTGCCTAATGGCGCTACTGAATTGTTTTATATTAGTAAACAAAAAGATAGTTCCTACTTATTATCATTGAATTATTTCAACTATGAAGAAACTATACCTGTGCCATTTAAGATATTGATAGCTGCTGATTTGGTGATGAATTTCAGTAGAAATTATATGCTTGACCCAAACAAAGTTATCGTTTCTGCTAAATCAGTGATGAAAGAGAAACAAAAAGTTTTGGGTTTGTTAGTAACCTCTAAAAAAGAAAATAGATTTTACTTTACTGAAACTGGATTAGGCAACCAGATTTCTTCTAGTAATTCTGAACATACCGAGCAGGCAAGAAAATACCTGTTTAATTTTTATGAGAATGCGATTAGCTTAAACGAGATATTGGTGAGTGCTGGTGCTAATATTGTGACGGATAAAGAAAAAGCGGATATAGATTTATCGGTTGAAAGTTTGGAGAAAGATACGATTATTAAATTGTTGGCGAAAAAATAATTAATGGGGTGGCTATGGATATTTATGAATTTGCGAATTTGTTTGAAGAAGAATTGCGATCTTTAGGTTTTCCATTTTCTGACAGAATGGATATTTTTGAAGAATACGAAACAAAAGAAGAAGTAAGAAATTTTATAGATGAATGGAAAAAACAGAATCCAGGGCCATACATAAATTCGGCACAAGAAATAATGTTCAGGGCAATTGAGCAAGGCAAATTAAAAAAATATAATGTTAGATAAATCTCAAATTAAACGGGTTTTAAAAGATCATTGCGGACGATTGACAGATTGCCAAATAATTGATGATACCGAAATTTGGCGGGAAATAATCGCTCAAATTTTAATTGAACATGAGAGCGAGATTATAAAAAAAGATATATCAGAAGATACTTTATATGCATTTTTGGAAAAGTTAAATGCCAAAGAACCAAAAACCGAATTTCCATTATTTAAAGCGATGGAAATATGTAAATTTGCGTTAAAAAAGTAAAGGAGAAATAAATATGCAACTTACAACTAATAAATCTAAACTAATTTCCGCAATACAAACTGTTCAGGGAGCTATCGGTACACGTGTCGCTTTACCCATCCTTTCCAACATTTTGCTTGAAGCTAAATCTAATACCCTAAAATTAACCGCAACAAATCTTGATATCAGTATATCCTCAACTCTTGAAGTCGAATCGCAAATTGACGGTGCTGTTACCGTGCCGGCACAGAAATTTTATGAGATCATTTCTTCTATCGCTGACGATACAATTAATATTGAAGTAAGCGAAAAGAATCAGATTAAAATATCCGCATCGAAATGCAAATTCAGAATTATGGGGATTTCTTACGAAGAATTCCCAAAACTACCTGAATTTGATCAAACAGAAGCATTAAAATTAGATGCATCGATTTTGGCTGAGATGTTGCAGCTTACTGCCTTCGCCGCGTCTACAGACGAAGCACGATATACGCTTAACGGTATTTTATGCAAAATCAATAAAGATAAACTTATTATGGTCGCGACCAACGGCCAGAAATTAGCGGTAATAGAAAAACCTATCACATTTAACCAAGAAAAAACCATAATCATACCGATTAAAACCGCGGTTGAAATCCAAGTGAACATCGCTTCTAATAAAGAAGTTTCGTTAATTTTCGCGGAAAACCAGGCGTTATTCGATTTCGGTAAAACACAAATTATATCACGATTAATTGAAGGTGAATTTCCGAATTATGAAGGCGTAATACCTGCGCCGGTAGAACAAAAAGCCAAGATTAACCGCGACGCTTTTTTACAAGCGGTAAAAAAAGCGGCGTTACTTGTTACGCCAGATTATCAGGCCACGAAATTCGAGTTTATGCCGAATAAATTAATCATTTCTAAAGTAACGCCTGATGTCGGTGATTTCGTAGAAGAGATAGATATAGAATATAGCGGTACATCGGTAGTAATCGGTTTTAACCCTGCTTACCTTATTGATGTATTGAAAGTATTAAAAGATGAGGTAATTGAATTTGAAGTTGTTGCTTCTGATAAACCAGGGGTGATCAGAATTAACGGCTATATTTATATTGCTTTACCGGTCAGAACGGAATAGAAAGGAGATTTTTGTGACATTAAATAAAACTCCAAAAACTAAAGACAGCCATAGTTTTCCAGAAGCGATAAAAGCGATAATGCGCGGCAAAAAGGTCACTAGGTTCGAATGGGACGACACTAAACTTTATGGATTTTTGAATAAAGATACGTTATCGTTGCACAAAGCCGACGGTAACAATTACCAATGGATTGTGACTGACGGTGATTTGTTTGCGAAAGATTGGATGATAGTGGAATAATAGCAACATAACCAAGGAGGTGGCAAAATGGCAAAGGTACCATACATTGTCGCGGTAGACGGTAATTTAGCAGAACAACTAGAAGGTTTAGTTTCAATTTATACTGAAGGCGAAAAAACGATTATCGCTCGATATGGAGTGAATAAATCGACATTAAAGAAATTATTAAAAAAGGAGAATGAAATAGTAAAATAATAATTTAAAGGTGGAAAAAGATCAAACCTTTTTCCACCTTTAAACGAGTATTTGTGGAGAAAACAGCTAAAAATGCCTGATTTAAAAATTGTAAAGATGCCGATAGAAAAACAATCAGAAAATCGTTTTATGATCATAGGTGATTCTGGAAAAGTTATTGATAATGCGCAAGGATACGGCTATAAAACTATTAACGCGGCGCAGAAAGTGATATGGTACCGATTCAAAGGCGGTAAACAGAAAATACAGAATATAAAATCAGAAGCATTGTTCTTTTGGAAAAATAACCCTGAAATAAAATCTTTTGTTACAGATTTTTATGAATACAATTTCAAAGAACTTTATCGCGGGGAAGTAACTGAAGATGATTTAATTGATAGTGTGAAAGAAAAGTTTAATGTCACTTTAAATAAAAAATATATAGAATACATGTGAAATCTATGTTCTGGTTATTAACGATTCTATCTCTGATCGGTGTTATTTTTAACATCAAAAAAAAACGCATTTGTTTTTTGATTTGGATGTGCACAAATTTTTTGTGGATGATAATTGATTTTAAAAAAGGCATACCAGAGCAAGGTTGTTTGTTTGCGATATATACTGGTCTAGCCGTTTGGGGCTGGTTTAGTTGGAAGGAGGTAAAGTAATGGGTAGATTAGTGCCATTAGTAGATTTAGTAATACTTATTTTCTTCATTTGGATAATTTATAAAATAATTAAAAAGATTAAAAAGGAAATAAACAAATAATGCGGAAAACAATAAAAATGAAACTTATAAAAAGAAAGGGGATAACAATGAAAATGAAACTCGGTACGTTAATCGCAATAGGCGTAATAAGTTTATTAATACTTTTCACCTTTATAGGATTTTTTGCGTTTATTAAACTTGAAGGTAATGAGGTAGGCGTGCAACAAGATTGGTCAGGCGTAAAAAATAATTTAATGTTGCCAGGCACACATATATATAATAATTTCATATTAGATGTGCATAAATATAATATAGGAACACAAAAGATAACTTTTGACGATGTGACTGTTAATTCTGAATCTGAATATCCACGCATAGTTTTAGATATTGGTGAAGGCGGCGGTCAAAAGGCATGGATTGCTATGTCGGTTAATTATCATTTAAATCCAGACAAAGCGATTACTTTACATAAACAAGGCATAGGTAAGACTTATGAATCAGTGGTTTTAAAAAGAGAGATTATAGATGTAGTTAATGAGATCGCGAGACCAAGAACAGCTTTAACAATTTATTCTGGCGAAGGTTTTGTAAAATTTAAAAATGACATCGAAGAATCACTGAAAGCTAATCACGTTTTGATCGATCGAGGTTTAGTTATAGAAAATACAATTTTATATAAAGTTTATCTTGATCCTGTATATGAAGCAGAAATAGCAGGCAAACAAATTGCTATACAACAAAAGTTACGTAAAGTTGAAGAAACTTTAGCCGCGCAAGAAGAAGCCAAAAGAATTTTTGCTATGTCCCAAGCTAAAGTAGAAGAAGCTAGGCAGATAGCCGAAGCTTCTAAAATCACCCAAGTTACAGACGCTGAAGCCAAAGCGCGAAAGACTGTGCTTGATGCAGAAGCCGAAAGAGACTCTAACTTGGCAAGAGCAAGCGGTGAACTTGCAGTTGGTAAGGCTAGAGCCGAAGTTAAAAAATTAGAAAGTGTTTCTTTGTATGAAGGCGAATCTGGTGCACGCCGTGCTGAAGTAGAAATTAAGAAATACCAAGCCGAAACGATGCGAGCACTTCTAGACAAAGTAACGGTTTTACCTGAAAAAACTTTTATGCAAATTGGCAAGGCTGGTGGTGTGTTATTATCGAGTGAGGATAGTAAATAAGGATTAAACGGTGCTGTGGCGTTGTAGCCTAATAATATATTGACCCGTAGCAAAAAAAAATGGCGTTTTGCCTTATATTGTCGCAGGGTATATTGTTGCAGACAACTGCCAGCACCATTATAATTTAATATAATCGGAGATATCCGTGAAAACAAAAACATTTTTAGCTGTGGATTTCGATGGCACGATTGCCAATAAAGTTGATGATCAATTGGTTCTTATTGACGGTACTAAAGAAGCACTAGAAACTTTAAAGAATAATAATTGTTTTATTCTTATCGATTCAAATCGTACTAATGCCTATCGCAAAAAGGTTGGTACTGTAGAAAAATCTCTGGCTGAAATGAAAGCATTTCTAGATCTGAATAAGATTCCTTATGATCTAATTACAGGCATAGATTTCGCGGCGGCAGGTAAGCCTATAGCTGACTTTTACGTGGGGGGAAAAGACGTCATATCTCTAACAACCTGGCCAGAAGTAGTAACTAAAATTTTAGGAGACAAAAGTAGTGAACCAGAAACCAAAATTAGTTGAATCGGTTTATAGCGAGCCGTATTATGTAGAAGATCCAAAAACCTTGGCTCAATTGTATGTACGGCTAGATAATCAATCTTTACAGATTAAAGCGTTGAGAATCAAGATTACTCAAATACTATCGAACCATCGGTATTATATACAAAAACGGTTGCCGAAAGTATTAGAACGCGAGAAGATAAAACAGAAATTTAATAAGACTTACATTCATGCGACACAAGTTCTAAAAGCGTTTACCGATAAAGATAGAATATCGTTTATAAGCAGAAGTAAAGACCCTAAAAAGAAAGAAAAACGATATATCGGACTATTCACTAATGGTGAGATGTATAAGTTAAGATTGTTTCTAGCTGATAAAAGAGATAGAAAATTTAAAGAGAAAAAAGTTGAAGTTTTGCCTTGACTTTTTGTATAATTGTGCTATAATATATTATTAATAGGCAAGCATTTTATATATTTGAGCTATAGGTTTATTATATTTGCGGGTGGAAGGTTTGGAATCTTGGTTGGCTCATAACCAACTTTAATACGATTCGATTTCGTAACCCGCTACTAAAATTTCACATCGTAACGAAAGCATAGAAAATGTTACAACATAAAACGCCAGAACAGATACAAGAAACGCCGAACCAAAACCGCAAGTTTTGGCATAGAGCCTTTTTATGTTCGACAGGCATTATGCCTAAACTATCTGTGCTGATTGCGAATTATACCGACTCAACAAAGTAGTAAGTAGCAATCAGCAGCATAGATTAAAAGCTACGAACTACTAAAACTGAATCGGTTTTTTTGTTTTTATGGCGCTATCATATAAAGGCAGTATATCTGGCTTTCGACCAGAATGTCGGGGTCCAATTCCCCGTAGCGTCACTTGAAAATTGCCTCCTTAGCATAGCGATTCAATGCACTTGATTGTCGATCAAGATATCGTCGATTTAAATTCGACAGGAGGCGCTAATGTTGAAGAATATTGGAACAGTTGGCCTAGGTTAAAGTCCTGGTGCCTGTGCTTAAAAATATTATGACATACTACATAGTCTATAAGATCACAAATCTGATTAACAGCAAGATATACATCGGTAAGCATGCGACCGAAGATGTAAATGACGATTACAAAGGTTCTGGCATCACAATGAAAAATGCCCATAAATATTATGGCATACATAACTTTAAGAAAGAGATCTTGTTTATCTATAACAACAAAATAGATATGGAGAATAAAGAGCAAGAATTGGTTAACCGAGATTTTATAGAAAATAACGATACATATAACACAAAATCTGGCGGTAAAGGCAGTAAACCAAGAAAAGAAAAAGGCAGCGGTTGGGCGTTGTATTGAAGGTTATGGCGGTGTGCGAGAGTGGCTAATCGAACTGTCTGCAAAACAGTACAATCACTGGTCCGAATCCAGTTATCGCCTCTAATAGTTAACGGGCGTATAAATCAAGGGCAGATTAACACACTTTTAATGTGTCTATCCAGATTCGAATTCTGGTACGCTCATTAAGGAAATAACGGGTGCATAGCTTAATTGATAAAGCAATTGGTTCTTACCCGATAGATTGAAAGTTTAAGGCTTTCTGCACCCACAGAATTACGGGATCTGCTAATAGGTAGGCAAGCAGCCTTTGAAGCTGTTAATGATGAATCGTGCTCATCTCCCGTAGCTATGATTGGAGATTAAAAATGACAGAACGTTCAGGATGTTGGATTAAAGCTAAAAACCACTCTCATTTAGAAAAGATTATTGCAAAATTAGATGAATATCTTTTTGATGTGCAATATGAAATTATGCATCGATGTGATTGTGGCAAAATAGAAGCTTTTGTGCATTATATTGTATAATATTACCACATCGAATAACTGGTAATTCGTCAGCCTCTGAAGCTGAAGATTAAGGATCGGATCCTTATGTGGTAGCCAAAAAGAAAGGTCCCGAAATGAAAACTATTAAAATTAAAGATTTACCAGCAGACTTTCAATTAGTAGGCACTACATTAATTGTGTCTGAATCAGTAAGAAAGACAGACTTTCAGCTTTCGCCTAAAATGATAATTAAAAGCGGTTGGAACAAAGGTTTCTGGTGCATAAAAAAAGAAGGTGATAGCAGAATGTATCCAATATGTTTTGATAGTTTCGATGAAATTAAAGATTGGAAGATAGAAATGCATGAGCTATTTTTAAAATGAAAAAAATTTATCTAAATAAAAATATTTGGTTAGGGGACAAAGAATCATGTTGTAATTCAATTATGCGAACAATCCACATATGGCGAAATGATTACCCAGATCAAAGATGTAGTATGCTTAGAAATAACGATATTGAAATAGATTACAAAGATGGTGATAGTTTATATAAAATGAATATTCCTTTATATGAATTATATGAAAAGTTAAAAGGGACTGATGATATATTTATACATTGTCAATGTTGTGTGACTAGAAGTCCACATATAGCTCTTTTAGCTTTAATTGCGAGAAATGTGGGGTTATTTGAAGCTATTCAGTTAATCTATTCTTCTATGTACGAATTTAGAGAAATACCTAATTTTTGTCGAATTCCTATGCAAGACATATATAATTTAGCGTTAGAACAAAATCTTTTATTCTAAAAATGAAAAATAAAATATTTGAGTTATTTAGTAAGAATGGTCACTCTATATATTTAGTCGGCGGTGCGTGCAGGGATCAACTTTTAGGTCTCGAAACTCAAGATTTAGATTTCGCGGTTTCCTGCGTGCCTGAAGTTACTTTAGAGATATTGCAGAAGGCGGGGTATAAAACTTACACCGTAGGCATAGCGTTCGGGACTGTAGGTGCGATAGTGGATGGATATAAGGTGGAGTGCACGACATATAGGCGGGATATATCTTATCAACGAAGTAATAGGAACCCCGTAGTCGAGTGGGGACAAACAATAGAGGATGATCTGCATAGAAGGGATTTCACAATTAATTGTTTGTGCTTAGATAGTAAGAGGGAAATCAAGGATTTATTTGGGGGCGTAGAGCACCTTAAGAATAAAATAATTTCTACACCTATACAGGCAGGAAAATCTTTCGCTGACGATCCGTTAAGATTAATCCGCGCCGTGCGCTTTCGAGCGAAGTTAGGTTTTGAATATAGTGAAGAAGTGAAAATGGCATTAAAATCATGCGCAAAACGTTTGTTAATTTTGCCAAAAGAAAGGATTTTAGACGAAGTAAACAAAATATTAATGACCGATAATGTCGATCTTGCTCTCAATGATTTATTTGAGTATCGGCTTATAAATTATTTTATACCTGAATTAGTAGCATTAAAATCTATAAAACAAGAAAGTGAGTTTCACCATAAAGATGCTTTACTCCATACAATTGATGTTGTAAAGAATACTCCAAAAGATTTAGTACTTCGTTTTAGTGCATTATTTCACGATATTGGAAAGCAATGTACCTTCTCTAATGAGAATGGTAAAATACATTTTTATGATCACGATGAAATCGGATCTCGGATGACTTACTCAATCTTACAGCGATTAGGTCTACCAACTAAAATGATAAAAGATATCACATACCTGGTGAAAAATCATATGCGTGTTAATACGTACACCGAATCTTTTTCAGATAGTGCTGTTAGGCGTTTTATTTTTGAAACTGGAGAATATTGTGGAAAATTATTGCAATTGAGTGAAAGTGACATAACTTCTCACAATCCCGTTTCAATCAAAAAGCATTTAGATTCTCTCATGGATCTCAAACGCCGTATTGAAGAACAACGAAACTTTAAAGAATCACCAAAATCGCCCTTAAATGGTAACGCCATTATGCGATATTTTAATCTCGGTCAGGTAAGGCAGGTAGGTGAGATTAAAGAGATGGTGCTAAATGCAGTGATTAATGGTGAACTGAAGTTAGGTGAGAATGAAGAAGTGTATCTGAAGTGGGTAGAAGAAAAAAATGGAGATGAAAAAATGAAAAAAGAAGATTGGGAAAAGTGTAGTTATTATGTTTCTAGAAAATTGTGCAAAAATTATATTGCGGATGAAGTTATAATATGTAGTGGTTATATTCAAACTACGCAAGACCCTAAAAACAAAACAAAAGAAGCTGCTTGCCCAAGATGTTTAAATCGTGGCTTTCCTAAAGAAATCGAAGAAAGGCGGGATAAGGAATTGAAAGAATTTAGAGAACAGAATAAAGATAAATTATGAACTACTTTAAATGGAGATGAAGAAATGAAAGATGAGGTTAGATTAATTCATATTGATAGTGAGAAACTCGATAAAGATGAGGCAGAAGAGATTCATGCACTAGGTTACGCTATAGATGAGGCATTTGTACTGCCTATTAAAACTGAAGAAAGATTTAGAGTGATTGTAAATACTTTAAAGATATTTTTAGATAAATCTGATATTGGTAAAAAACTTGATATAAGTGAAGGTTTATTTTGTGAATTACGTAGTTTATTATCTTCTCTTGTCTATCTATCGAATTCTACTTCATTTATTAAGGGTGATAAATATTACGGTTTTGATAGGTTAGAAATTGATAAAAAATTAGGAAGAAATAAAAAGATATAACGGCACATTGGTCAAATTGGTAGACCGCATCGTTTGGGGCGATGAATAGTGGAAGTTCGAGTCTTCCTGTGCCGATAAAAATTTAGGCTGATCGACTAACGGTAAGTCGTCACCCGTAAAGTTGCAACTTGTAGGGGTGGAAACGGCAGTTCGACTCTGCCTCGCCTAACTAAAAGGATTATAAACATGCAAGAACGAGATATGGCGTTACGAAATACGATATATAAAATCAGAATCGGCTCGAATTTATATGGGACGAGAACAGAAACTTCAGACGAAGATTTAGGCGGCATATTCATACCTGATAAAGACTATGTACTAGGTATTAAAAATGTAGAACAAGTTGAGTTGTCTGAGAAGATTTCTAAATCGGTTCGTAATCAAAAAGGCGATACTGATTATATGGTCTATGCGTTAACGAAATTTATACCATTAGCAATGGCAAATAATCCCAATGTTATAGAGTTCCTTTATGTACCAGAAAATTGCGTATTATATAGAGATAAGTTTGCTAATAAATTGATTGAGAATAGGCATTTGTTTTTGTCTAAAAAAGCGTATCATACTTTTAAAGGATACTCGTATTCGCAAAGAGAAAAGTTAGAAATTAAACGTGATAATATGACAGGTAGAAAAGAATTAGCATTAAAGTTTGGATATGATGTTAAGTTCGGATCCCATTTGATTAGGCTTTTGTTAGAATGTCTCCAATTATTAACTGAAAAGGCTTTAACATTTCCATTACCGCAGCATAATTTAGTACGGGATGTGAAATTAGGTAAATATGATTTGACTTGGGTATTGAATAAAGCTGAAGAGATAGAGAAATTAGTTGATTTGGCATATGTGCAATCAGATTTACAATATGGTGCTGATCAAGAAGCGATAAATAAATTACAAATAGAGTTATTAGAAGAGTTTTGGAAAGAAAGGAAAGGGTAAGAAGTGCGTGTCTTAATTTTGAATCAAGATTTTACGTTCCTTGGGTTTTGTAGTTGGCAATCATCTATTAATTTAATTTATTTAGAAAAAGCTATTCTTGAGTCCTCTTATGAGCAGGAGGTACATAGTGTTTCACTTACTATGAAAATTCCTGCAGTCATAAGATTGAAACGATATGTGCGAGTAGCGTTTGAAAAAATAGCTTTTGTTTCTTACTCAAAACATAATATACATATTCGCGATAATTTTACTTGTTCGTATTGCGGCGTGAAATTCGAGCCTAGAAAATTGACTATAGACCATGTTTTGCCAGAATCTCAGGGCGGGAAAACAACTTGGGAAAATTGTACGACGGCATGTAATATTTGTAATGGTATTAAAGATAATAGAACACCAAAAGAAGCAGGTATGAAGTTGTTAAAAATACCAACTAAACCACATGGGTTTAAGATGATCTTAAAAATGAAGTTAGGATTTATTCACGAATTGTGGTGCAAATACTTGGGGATTGAGAATGAATAAAATATGGTGGATATAGTGTAGAGGATGCACGGAAGATTGTGGCTCTTTAGGAGCGAGTTCGATTTCTCGTTATCCACCCAAAAATTATGCGTGCTTGGCAGAGAGACTAATCGCACTCGCCTGTAGAGCGGGTTCCTTCGGGATTCGGTGGTTTAAATCCATCAGCACGCACTAAGAAAGGAACTATGAAAATAGGCATAATAGGTCATGGTGAGGATAAATTCACTGAAAAAAGTAAAATAGAAGCTAAAGAATTACTCACAAGTATTTTAATTGATTTTTCTTTAAATTGTTTAAAAAATAAAAAAATAGAACCTATTTATTTTGTTTCAGGTCATTCACCTGTAGGTGGTATAGACATTTATGGGGAAGAAGAATCGAAGCGGCTTGGATTTTTATTAGATCTTAAAATCCCAAAACAAAATATTTGGGACGCTGAATATGGTTTTAAACAACGTAATTTAGATATTGCTAAAGATTCAGACATATTACATGTAATTTTAGTTGATAAATATCCTAAAGGATATAATGGCATGCGATTTAATAAATGTTACCATTGTCATACTAATGATCATATGAAATCTGGTGCATGTTGGACAGCGAAAGAAGCTAGAAAATTAGGTAAAGAAGTTGTGTATCATATAATTGAAAATGAATGAATATGGGGCTGTTGCCTAATTGGGAAGGCAATTGCTTTGCAATCAATATAAGTGAGCGTTCAACTCGCTCCAGCTCCACTGAAAATCCGAGCAGTGTTGTAAATCTATAAGAGTAGGTGCCGAGCATCCCGGGAATTGGCTCAAGGCATTAGGGTAATAGATACAGCAAGTTTGCCGTAGTGCAAAAAGTTACGTGTGAATCGTACTGCTCGACTGAATATATGCCAAAGTCGTATAGTGATAGTATCGAACATTGCCAATGTTCAGGCACGAGTTTAATTCTCGTCTTTGGCTCTGATATTAAGTTAAGACTGCCCCCTAACCTTAGACAGCGAAGGACAAGTTTTGTAAACTTGACAGGACAGCGCACATCTGTCAGGGGGCTTTAAAAGAATAACAACGCCCCAAAAGTGTTTTTGGCAGCATATCTCGTTTCCACCGAGAAGGTTCGGGTTCAAATCCCGATTGGGGCTTTTAAAACCATACAAGGAGTTGTATAAAAAATGAACATACTATTAATTGATGACAAAAGAAATTTAGAAGTAGCGACCCATACAGCAAGGTCTTATATTGAGGGCGTATTGGCGTTGCAATCACAACCATATAATCTCCTTCTCTTAGATCATGATTTGGCTGATTTCTATAACGGCAAAGAATATACAGGTTATGATATACTTTGTTGGTTAGAGCAAAACCAACAATATCTGCCTGAAGAAATAGTTTTAGTAACTGATAACGCTTCTGTGAGGCAGAAGATGCAGTTGGTAATTGATAAGATGTACGCCACGATAACTTAACTGGTCAAAAGTGCTGCGTTGAAGGCGCAGAGATCTCAGCTCGACACTGAGTCGTGGCACCAAGAATAAAAGATATATGAAGAAAAAATTCAAAGATTGGAATTATGTGCATAAATTATTAAAAATTAAATATGAAGATATTGATGCCATAGACAATTTGTGTGCTATCCCAAAATATACTAGAGAGAACCTCAAACATATTTTTAAAAAATTAGATATAAACACACAAGAAGAATTATATTACACAGTAGTTGCTATGCTTATTGATATTTATTATTATTCTGATATTAAACGGAGATGAATATGCAATCAAAATACTTAACATTTAATCTTTTAGAGAAGAAAGAAAAAACAAATGTTTATGAAGTGGTGTCGAAGATGCACAGTGATCGGTTAGGGATTATAAAATGGTACGTGAATTGGAGATGTTACGCATTCTTTCCAAATTATGATACTATTTGGAATAAAGATTGTTTAAGTGATATAATATTGTTTATTGGTGAATTAATGGAAGATAGAAAAAAATAAGATATTGTGGTGTACCCGAATTGGTTGCAGGGGATAGCCTGTTAAGCTATTAGAAGAAATTCTCATTGTTGGTCCGAATCCAACCGCCACAGCTATTTAACACTGTTCTTTGAATATATTTGGGTCTGATCGGGTTAGACTGAAATAGGTCGAATATAAAACGCATATCACAGACGCAAGTTGGCTGTGTAAAAAATCTTGCACAAAAATAAACGCAGACGAAAATCAGCGGTTATTAGCTTCGGCTGAAGATATTGTAGCACCTATCTTTGCTGGGGACCCAGTCTTTGCCTAAATTTAGGTAAAGCACCTTCTTCAGTTCGGCATAAGAGCTAAAGAAGGTCATTTATTATGCTAATTCTATTGATTAATCTTTGCGATAGAAGTAATCAAATAAAGATTTGCACATTGATGATCGTGCTTATTCAATCATTAATGTAAAGGTGAAAATAATAAGCTATGTATGTAGGGTTTTATATTTGGATATTTTAGGACGTGGGTTCGATTCCCACCAGATCCACTTTAATTTAGCGTAGGCATAAGGGATGCATACCAATTGAGTGCCTGACTTTTTTTATTTTTGAGTTGTGAATAGCAATTGATCATTGCAAAAATGGCTCTATAAATTAATTAAGTTGCAAAGTTTAACTCTCTGCACGTGAAATTTTGCCCTGTTCGCCTAATTGGTTATGGCACTTCGCCTACAACGAAAAATAATTGGAGTCTGATATTCTAATTGGGCATTAAAAAGAAAGGATTTTAAATGTATGTATATGTAGTTTTTGAGGAGGGGTGGCATCTTAAAACAGTTTATAGGACATTAGAAAAAGCTAAACAGAGTATTAGAAAGATGCATACTTATGAAGTTAAATTCATAGAACAATATAAGGAAAAATGGATAACTAATCCAGAATATCCTTACGGTGAATGGATTTTGAAAATTTTAGTATATTAAAAATAAAAATTTAAAACTTATGGTCGTGGTTATATGCAAAACGCATAAACTTGAGCAAAAAGTATCAGGGTAAACTGTTACCCAAAACATATTTAGGAGAACAAAAAATGATAGACAATATGCCAGACGAGAACGATGAGGTAATCAGTAAAGAACTACAAGATATAATTGACGCAATCGAAAGATACACTGAAGCGAACAAAAACAATGTATGTTTCGTTGCAAGTTTTGTAGCATTCAAAGAAGTGCCAGGTACGATATGCCCTGAATGTAAAGAAGAGTGCGATCACGATATAGCTGAAGATAGAATGTTAGCCTATGGCAATAAAGAAGCTTTAAGAGCGACGTTAAACGAATTGCGCGATTTAGTGGAAGATGAGAGCGACGACGAGGATTTTGTTAATTGCTAAGATTTGTGCTCGTAGGCAAAATGGATAAGCCACTATTCTTCTAAAATAGGAATGTGAAAGTTCAATTCTTTCCGAGCACGTTTAAGTTATAATTTAACAGCAGAATATCCTAATTGGAAAAGGAACTTGTTTTAGAAACAAGTTATTGTGAGTTCGAATCCCACTTCTGCTAATAACAACAACAGCTATATAGTTTAACGACAGAACAAAAGTTTCATAAGTTTCGAGTATTGGTTTAATTCCAATTATAGCCACTATAAAATTACAATGATTAAACTCACAATAATTTCCGATCTTCATGGCGACTACTATCTTTTAGACTTAAGGCCTGCAGACATATTAATCATTTGCGGAGACATAGGAATATGGAACCAGGCAGATTTGTGGCGTTTTAATCGGTGGTTAGAGAAACAACCTTTTGACTATAAGGTTTGTATTTGCGGCAATCATGATCGATATGCTTTCCAATGCGGTATGAAGTCTATCCAAAAGCAACTCACCAATGCTATTTATCTTGAGAACTCTGGCTGTGAAATCCGAGGCTTGAAATTCTGGGGATCACCGATAACGCCGGAGTTCCAGAATTGGTTTTTCATGTGCGATCGAGATAAGATATCAAAATATTGGGATCAAATATCCGTATTCAGCGACATAATTATCACGCATGGCCCGCCGTTCGGGATTTTAGATTATGCAGTTTTCACTAAAAACAATGTTGGTTGTCCTAGATTATTAGAAAGAATTAACTTCATAAAACCACGATTCCATTTTTTTGGCCATATACATTTTTCCTATGGCATTTTTAAAAACGAACATACTACTTTCATTAACGCTAGCTTAATGAACGAAGCATATCAGTTAGTGAATAAACCAGTAGAAATAGAAATATAAAAACAGCCATATAATTATGCTTAATATATTATGCATAAAAATATAGCTGTTTTTGTAGTAACTACTTTACTTTTTTAACGCCAGCTACTTCTGTTAAGTACAGATCGCTCATGAACCAGCCATCTTTTTCAGCGGTCAGATTACCTACCTTCGTATCTTTTGTGATACGAAAAAAATCAGATTTTTCGATAGGATAAAACACTATAACTCTGGCGCAGCCTGTTATTAACAAAAGAAACAGCGTAATTACAATTATTATATAATTTTTTATCATTTTAGTTTTGTTAATGCTACAGTAATAGCGCTTGGGTCGTTATTCTTAATCCCCTCGGCTAACGCATCAACAATTTCTTTCTTTTTAGCTTTCTTTTCTTTATTGCTTTCTAACCAAGTTGAAAAAATCAACAAGATTAGCTGTAAAATACCACTGATTATTGTAGTCATTACACTTTTGGTTCAGTTAACTTCTTTAACTGGTCATAACCTAATACCGAAACGCCTGCAATACCTAACGCCTTAAGTAACGCCTGTTGAATTGTTTGTGTATCAAGTTCATACCCTAGAAACTTACCACCTGCAACGATGATAATCGCAATAACAAATGCTGCGATCGGTGCGAATTTAGAAGGTAATTTTAACTTTTTTAAACCTGCAACTATAAACGGTATTATTACTACTGCAATTGCATCAAACATTATAGTCCTCCTTAATTTTAATAGGGTTAATAAAAGTCACTTCGTTTTGACCTCCTTCCTTCAATATCAATATATCTTCATTTTTAACTTCTAAAAGCCTGCCTTTATCTAAAATTTTTTTTATTTCGGTAATATTATTTTGTATTCTTTCTTTCAGCATATGCGTAGTTTGAATATGCGCGACTATCTGCTCAATTTCAATTAATAATTGGCAGATATGTTTTGCTTTATGAATTTCAACGCATAAAACTTTTTCAGTCTGATTCATGGTGACACATCCAAATTACATCTTTGCGATAGCCTAACAAAGCGCCTAATCTATTATCGTCATCGCACTTCAAACAACGTATTTGGTCATGCTCGAAATTATCCTGATTCTCATGAGAAAATATATAAGTATCCACACAGATATTTTTCCATTCTTGACAGATATGACAAAAAACATGTTTTTGGTCTAGGCTGATTTGCATAATAAAATCCTTTATTTTTAAGGTGCGATAATTAAGGCGCAATAATAGATTTTATTGTATAGACACCACTTTCTCTGCGTTGAAAAGTTAACGAAGATCCTGAACGCACTGATTTCCAAGAATCATTAGTTGCGGGGTCTCCATAATAATACGCTGTAATATCAGGATCAAACGCACTATCTTCATAATCGGCACTAAATTCGTGATTATATACGAAATAGTTTTGCTTATTCGTATCAGAAGATGAAGAAGTAAGATAATAATCACCTTCATACGTAGAATTGCCTGTATTGCGTATCGTAACATAAATATTGGTAAGATATGTGCACCATGTCCAAGACTCGTTTAATATCTCTCCACTTGAAAGAGCTAATAGACCGATTACACTAGTTGCAGGTATTATATAATTAGCCGTAGCAGTAGTAACTGGCGTGGTGATAGTTTTAATACGCATCCAATATTTAGTGTTAGAATTAACTACGTTTTGTACCCAACCTGCACCTGTGGCTGAATCTAAGTTCCAAGTAATCGCGCCATCACTTTCAAAATTAGACGTATTATCAACAACACCGTCAACTGTAGGTGTTAAACCTGACCAAGTATAAGCACTCGCACCTGATGTAAATATTTCAGGTATCAGATCATAATTCGAACCACGAGTACCGAATTCGAATTTTATTCCTTTAAAAGTAGCAGCATCACCTACATAAAGATACTCTCCTGTCGCGTCCATTAAGTTAAATGCTGTGCCGCCTTCAGTACTGGCTTCTGTTGTATTAGTTATATATGCAGCGCCATCGTATAGGTAGGCAATATCAAACGTTTCGGCAGTTTCGGCGGAAGCCTCACCTTTATTAGTTAAAACCTTATTATCGAAATAAAGTTGATTGTCTGCGTTGTAAGTATAATTTGGTGGGGAGTATTGCCAAATTGAATATCCTGACTCAGCATGTAAGTGGTCCCAACTGGCATAGGCTTCATCTCCGCTAATATCGTGTCCTAATGAAACATTGCGTTTGAATTTACGAGATAAACCAGAACCAGAGTAAAGATGGGCTATTTCTGTAAGATTGAATTTAGCTTGATCAATTAAGCCTGATAACTCAATAATCTGATCTGAAAGTGTAGATATTTTCTCAGAGACGGGAAGTGATGCATTAATTTTGTAGATTGACATGGGTTACCTCTATTCTGTAGGTGCTTTTTCTTTTTTAATCAAATCACGTAGTAATGTGAGTTGCCCTTCAAGTTGATGCAATATGATTAAAGTTTGTTGATACATTTTTTCACGTGCTTGTAATTCTTGTTCTAGATTCTCGATTTGCATTTTTTGTCTTTCCTTTTATATTATTTAAACTATTTAGTTATTATTTTATCTTAACTAATCCTTGTATTACCTCTATCAATAATAATGGTGTTTATACATATACATATTAATAAAATAAAAAATATTTTTTTGTGGATAAATCAGTTGTTTTAAATTCTATAAACATTTTACACATTTCACTAATGCATTTTTGTCCTAATAAACAGGGGCATTACTAGACATCACATCAAGGACAAACCAAAGAGTTATTAAATTTTTCATCTTCCTTAATATTTTCCTTCTCCATATTTATCTCCATATTTAGTTTCCTTCTTTTTATCGAGTTTAAATAATATTACTAATTTAATAGCCATTATTTTAATATATTTCCACATAAAATCCATAATCTTTTTTATCATGTTATTAATACTCCTCTATAGGTAGTTCCACCTGATCTTACAGCAAAAATACTCTGATCTGCATGACCTACTGCCACTAAGGGCATATAATATGTTGCACCACCCTTTCTTAATAATAGCCTGTTTCCACCAGGATCAGTTGAAGTAGTACACACACTATATGTTGCTCCACCACTTCTATATCTAAAACCAGCAGCATCGGGATACGTAAATTCAATATATAATTGAAGTTTCTGTGTCGCATTGTCGGGCACACAGTTTAAAATAAGATTACCACCTGATTGCCATGTTGGTTGACTTCCTGTTACATCTGCTCCTGCTCTAAGCATAAATCCAGTATAACCTGTTTTAGAAATACTTGCTATTCCAGAAGCATTAAGGCCTATACTTATTGTTTGATTAGCATTATCAGCAGTCGCAACCGCTACTGAACCAAAAGAAGCATCACCAAAGTTATTAAAATCAGCGACAGCAATAGAAGTATAATTATCTGGAGTAAATGCAGTAATATGGACATCTGCTTCTGATCCCCAAGGAAGAGAATTTGTTCCTGCAGAAGAGGAAGTTCGATAATCCAATCTTGCTAAAGTAATAGTAGTATAATCTGGTATAGTAGACGTATCAAATGTCACACCGCCTCTTAAAATATAATACCATAAATTTGTAGTAGTAGAACACCCCCAACCAATTTCAAAATCATATGTGGGAACTCTACGAACATAATCAGCATCAGTATCAGTTCTCCGATTAGCCCAAGTATCTGTAGAAGCTAATTGAACAAAATTAACCTCATCTGTATAATCAAAAGTTAAATTAGGCATATTTATTCCCTATGCTAACCAAATACAACCATTTTCCAAACTTAATGGTTGATCTAGTGGTATAACTACTTTTTCTGTTATTGCAAGTGTGGTAAGTGCCCCACCTTCAGCGTCAGAATCATGAGTATGTACCGCATCTATCCAACAAGTATCCCAATCTAATGTTCCTCCTTCACCAGCACTACTATGTGCATGCACCGCATCCGCCCAACAAACATCCCAATCTAATGTAGCACCATCATCGCTTGAGCTATCATGTTGATGAATTCTATATGCACCAGATGCATGTTTTAAAAAATAATCAATAGTAGTATTAACAGCAGAACTATCAACACCGACTTTTGTTTCTAGAGCTTCTATTGCATCTTGTACATTATTTACATGTGATTCTGATATAGTATCCCCACTATTTTTTGTTGTGTAACTATCAAGTGATGTAGGATAATTGGTAGCCATATTTTACTCCTTTTTTATTTTACTTTCTATTTCATCAATAGATAGATGATCTGTTAATATAACACACCGTTCATCTTTTTTGCTTATTCCCAAATATTTAGTTACGCCATGATATTCTATTTTTTCTAAATAATTAAATATATAACCTCTAGGTTCAAATACTGATTCTCCGCATTTATGACATTTTAGTAGATTCAACGTCAAAATAAGATGCATATTTTGATTCTTATGTATTTCCGTAATAATCCAAACACCAGATAAATTTTCAAATGTTCGTGTATCTCCTATTATTGTTTTTTCCATAATTACTCCTTATACTGTTTGTGCACCCACCACTGTCCAGGTTGCTGCACCAGGATCACCTGCAACTGTACATATTTTTAATTTACCACCCACTACTGCTAAATCACCAACTTCTGCTGCACTTGTTGGGTCAACGTCTCTATTGAAAAATCGCATACTAGGAACTGTATAGCCCCCACTACTTGGTTCTTTCATTTCCATCCAAGGAATACCGTATGTAGCATTCATTATCCAAACTAAAGCCCCACTCCCATACTTGTCCGTGCTATATAATCCTGTAGAATAAGTTCCCCCCACATCACTATTCCTTAACTGTAATCCCGATTGAGAAAATTCTACATATGGATAACTACCCAGGGCGTTACTTCTAATACTACCTTCTGCCGATATGGTAATCAAATCTATAACTGACAACTCACCTAAATAGCCACTACCTGCCCAAATACCATACCCAGAACAGCCTGCCACACCATCTAAATTTCCTATTCGTGTTTTTGCCGTAGTAGTAGACCAAGGAGAACCTAAGTGGGTAAAAAAATGCATATACGGTGAATTACTTTCTGAAGATGTCATAAATATCCCACCCTTCCCAGACGTACCATAATTGACTACACATGTGCCTTTTGTCCATACTGGATTATTATTTAGTGTATAGAGGGATGCTTTATCTCTAGTAACGGTATAAGCAGTACCGTTGACTGCAGTTACTTCTAGCCATTCATCATCAATACCGTCTTTTATTCGTAAAATAGATCCAGTAGGAAAAGTAGTATCACCAACGATATTTAAAATAGAATCTTCTCTAGAGGTCATATCAATGCTTAACGAATCTGAGTCCATAACTAATAAATTACCGCCAACGCTGGATATGGTGTCTTTCTCGAAAACTGAGGTAGCAATTCTTCCTCTAGCTTTAATATTTTGAAATTCCGCACTACCATCGCTAGCTATTTCAAAACCCGCTCCTAATAATGTACCAGATACAAAGTTACTAGAACGCAATGAGTTATTCACAATTGTAATACCACCGATAGTGCCCGATAAGAAATCTACTATACCACTATCGGATATTTTAAAACCTGTAGTACCTGCGACATAATCGCTAGATTTTAGAGCATTTGTTAAAACTTCTATATTCCCGATTCTAGCACCTGTAGTAGAAAACTTGGCTATTTCTACGCCATTATCATCATAGAAGAAAGTGCCGTTGCGGTTAAACTTTGCAAGAGTAGTTTCATTTGCACTTAAAATTCTAATTTCTTTACTATCTAATTCTAATGTACCTTGCGTGTTAGTTATCTTTAAATTTTCTGATAGTTTGATATTACCTATTAAATTATCGGCTAACACCGCACCAATTACGTCTCTCAATTTTTCTACTGAAGCGTCGTCAAATTCCTGATCTTCGTCGTATACCGCGTCTTTCGCCGAGACTATATAGCCGTTATAACTATCACTAGGTTTATCATCTTCAATTGCAGATGTTGTGCCTGGCTGCGGCACTATAATCCTGCATATCTCGCATTTAGTATCATCATGTGACCTGCTGATTTCAAAAGCATTGTTATACACCGTGATATAAAAAACATAAGTTGTCGAATCTAAAGGTATATTTAAAGTACTATCAGCGGCGATTTCCCATTTCTTGCCGTTAGATGTGCCTGTACCTAAAGAGACATTAACAGTAGCCGAAGGCGGTGTTGTAGCAGTAACATCGAAACCTGAAATAATACGTGGTTTGATTAGAATAGCAAAATCAGAAGCGATACCTGTTATAATTTCGGCTAATGCGCGCGAATCTAGAGACCCGCCTTCGCCGCCAGGCTGTACAGAGAAACGCGAACCAGTAGTAGCTCCAACTTTTCCAGAACGTTTTTCGATCTCACGAATTATCTGAGGAAATAAATTTTCGTATGTTTTCATGTGGTTAGTTGTATCGCACCAGCTAAAAATAAAGTTGCATATCTAGCAATTTCGATAATAAGTATTTTACGTTTAAATAAAGTTATTTCGCCAAGCCCTTTAATTAAAGAGCCAAAAAGTACTTGTGAAAGTACCGCTAAAGGAGCAGTAATCCAAAGTAAGTTTATAGATTTATTAAATATCGCTATTGGTATTAATACTAAACTAAAAAGTATGCCTAAACAAAGTTTAACCATAAAATTAGTCCACCATTGATTTCTCTTACAAATTTTATAGAAGAACCTGCCTAAAACTGAACCTTTGTCGGTTTCATCAGGCACACCATAACCAATATAAAGTATGCCACACCAAGCTAATATAAATACCGAATAATAGTTTTGGTATATAAGACCAATGATGTACAGCGATAACGGTAATGCGATTCGTCTAAAGAATTTAGATGAATTATCTGCACCGCTTAAACCGCCTAAAATGCCTGCGATTAAAGAAAAGATTGCGATAATAGTTGGTTTTGATTTATTTTTTATCGGCATCAGGCGTTATTTCCCAAATCTTATCCAATAAATTCATTAAGGTATTGTTTACCTTAGCTTTATACCCGTACTCTGGACCTAACGTTATGGTAGCTTTACAAAAGTTACAGCCACGTAGATCGGCGTATTTATAGATTGTGCGAGTACAGTTAGTGTTCAAAAAATTAGAATCTCTAGCGTCAATATACGATATATCCGCATCTGTCATATCAGCGTAATTAAATTGGACATTACGCGCTGTAGTCTTGATCATCTGTGCCTTCTGTATCTTCGCACAAATTAATCTACAGCCTGAAATATCTTGTTTCGAGACATTGAAATCAGAAATAAGAGCGTAGGACAGGTCTAAATTACGGATATCTTGGTTTTTTATCAGGTCGCTGATGTCAATGCCTGATTTAATGTAACTTTGAATTTTATTTAATAATGAAATGTCCATAGTTATTTACCTTTTTTTAGGGATAATACGCCAACACAATATCTATTCCATTATCCGATCCACGGATTGATTCGACAAAGTAATTTCTTGAAATGTGATTTGTAGAATCTACAATTTTAATCGTTTGCCCTACTCTAACATGAGGCGCGTAAGTTGAACTTATAGTTGCCTTCGAATGGTCCTTGTTGAACTCTACTAAAAAATCTTTTGCCCTTTTTTCCACACGGGTTGTCGTATCTAAAAAATCATTAAGAGCAGATTCTTTGAAAACCTTATCCCCTATATTCGGTAATAACGAAAATTCATCATACACCGTTGTAGAAGTTTCTAATGAAGAACTTACTCTAGAATCGATCGCCGCAGCTACTAGGCCTGAACAACCTAGAAACGCTGTACTTGTTGTCGATGTGTAAGTAAACGCCGTTTCATCTTCTAAATAGGCTGTGCCTGAAGCTGAAAATCCTACAGTAGAATCTACATTCAAAGTTGTGCCTGATGTATAGGCAGAACTAAGATGTGTAGTAGAAATAAGTGTAGCCTCACCCTTCAAAATCACCTCTTTAAAAGCCGCGAATTCTGTAAATGCCACAACCCAACAACCATTCTTATAATCTATTTTTTCCATATCATTTACGATAAGTTTAAAATATCTAACACTGAAATCATCACCAATCTTATCACGTTCAAATGATATCGAGGCACCACCACTTAAACTAAAGTTAGTTGCTTCTTTACAAATAGGATAATAATTAATGCCATTAGTAGAATATTCTAATGAATATTTATTGTTAATATCAAAAGATCGTTTTTCATCAGGTTTAAAAAAACCATGAATTATGTCTATCGCCTGTATAGTATATGCCTGACCGAGATCTATTTCGGCAAAAGCATAACCTGCTGGAGGTTTTGAATAAAAAACTACATGAGATTGGGTGTCCCATCTGCCGTCAAACATATTACGGCCAGAATAGATTGGAGCTAATGCCGTAGCATATTCAAAATCAGCGGTAATAGTAGTATTTGCTACATTTAAGATTAAACTTTTATCTATTTTAAATAAAATGTTATTATAATCTATCTCTAATTTATCTGATGAATACATAAGCCAATAACTTGCAGTTGATATACGTTCAATAAGAGTACTTTGTTCTTGACCAGGTACTTCCCACATACCATTTTCATAATCTACTCGAGGATTATTAGGTGCTAGTGTATATAATAAAAGACCACCAGCATCATATAAATAAATTGGTTCTGTACGTACAATACCTTTTGAAGGCAAATATACTTTATAATAAAAAAATGTTGTAACAGTTATTTCTCCGCCGCCTCCACCACCCATATATTATTTACCTTTCGCTTGTTCGTAAGTAGTTTTTGTAGTAACTAAAACTGTAACTGGTTGTAATAACATTTCATGCGCTTTATTATCTATTAATACACCATTAATTCTTACTTTTGGCGTAACTGTATCAGTCAATATTTTACCTGTAAGAGTTTTACCTGTATATGGATTAGCATTAGTAATATCAATAACAGGTGACGGAACATAATAAACAGTGATACGAATAGCATCAATGGATATTGAAAAGTGTCCTGGAGAAGAATTAAAAAGTACTTCTACTCCAAAACCAGTTTTTGCCCATATATCTCTGATTGATTCATTTATATCAGCAGCAGTCCATTCAAATCCCCATAATTCAATTGGGCTACCATATGTTCTAATTTCCATTGTCGCTGGCGACCAAGGGCTAGGGTCATCAGATGCTCTGTTAACACCTCCAGTAAAAAAACCATTTTTCATTAAAGAAACGTTAGTTAATCCACCAGAATTATCACCATATAAACCAGCAGAACTTGCATATACTTCTACTACTATACCTTTTATAGTTGATCCGTTAGGGATATTAAAATCAAAATTAGACGCAACTATATAACCATTACCATTACGTGTAGAAGAAATATTGTCAGCTATTTTAACATTATCTATATCATTAGCCCATGTAAAAGCACTTTCTACAGTCCTTGGATATTTTGCGACAGTACTAGCCATTTATGTCTCCTCAGAAAGACCTATTGAATATACTCTAAAATTACCTTCATCACCTATATATGTTAACTCCTGATTATTTACCGTAACAGAGTAGACTTGGTTACTGGCATTAATAGTGACATCTTCTTCAAGACATACATTCTTAGGATTTTGCGATTTACCGAAAAATTTAGTTCGAGTATAGATATCCGAATCCTCCGCATAATCCAATTTTGTTTTTAATTCTAACGTATAATCGGCTATAGTTTTTTGCCTGACGTACGAAGCCCAGATCTTATCGGTACCGATTGTACGTATGAGATAGTTAGGCGCCAAAAATTCCCGTAAATCTTTTATTGCCTCTAATCTATTCTCTGTTTTCTCTTCTGTGAATGTCACTTTGTTAATTTCAATGCCGGTAGACTGAAGTGTGGAAAAACTATAATCAACATCGCAAGTCACTGTCGAAGTCGAAGGCACTGCCGCACTAAAAATAATGTAGCTGCCGCTTTGGTCACCTCTCTTACTGATATAATCTATAGTCGCACTTGTTGAAGGCACTACCGTAAAATCGTCTGCTGTTAAATCAGTAATTAAATTTGAATATGAGAGATACCAAATCCTACCCGCCGCATATGTAGTTTCATAAATAACATTCGCATCTATTGGATGCGTCTTTAACGCAGATGCACCGCTAGACGGTATGCCTGTTAAAGTAGTCGATGTTTTTCCTGACCAAGTAAACACATCACCGTTGACCTCTGCCGTGCCTGAAGTAGGAAAACCTGTTGTATCAGCCACACTAATTGATGTTTCACCAGCACCACATTCAGCAGTTAATGTTGTATGTATAGCTTTTGTTTCAGTAAACATATTACGCACTAATGTGTCGGTAGACCTGCCTTCTACATTTAAAAGCGTTTCGGTTAAATGGTTGTCAATTAAATTTTGCGCTGATGTTTCATTAAAAAGAAAATTTCCATAACCGTCCTGGGTGATAATTAGATCTTCAAGTATATCTTCAACATATAGGCCTATAGGATAAAAATAATAACTTTTACAAATAATACTGTAATTATATAACGCATTTAACGCACTGCCTAATACTAACTGCCCTGTTTCATAATTACATTCGAATCCATCAGATTGCGGTGTTTCTATCAAAGTATCAGTATTTTTAATTACTATAGTTATCGGTGGTTTACTAGCTAAAGTATCGTGATTAAAATTAAAAATTACCGCCATGCTATCATTAGGTGCAGGCAGATATGTTGGTGTTAAAGTTTCATTAGTTACTTGTATTTTATCTGCTTCTTCGATCAAGTTTATATCTGTATCTTCTAACTTACAGATATAATCTAAACAAGTTAAAGTTATAGTATTTGATTTAAAAGCGTGAGATACATTGCGTTGCCTTACATAACCTGTAAAATTAGTAAATTCATCACTGCCTGTAGCGTAAAATCGTTCTATTAATTTTACTGAAGTACCTAATTTTATTTCTGATGTACCGCCGATAGAGTAGATGCCATTGTCATTGTTTAATGCTACTGTTAATTGCGCGATACCGAAATCAGCGGTAAAATCTTGAGAGTAAGTAATCACATGGTTATTCTTAACGCCATTGATCTGAATTTCAAAAGAGCGTGTAATAGACTTACGATCTATAAGATTCTGAGCTTTAGCTGAAAGTGATTTCGCCATAATTAATCTACTGCAAATTCATGCAATGTTAAATGTACTGTATATCTGATATTACTTCTAGAATCAAGTTCCCATTTCTCATCATATTTAGTAATATAACCTTCAATAACTTTTTCGGTATAACTAGAAGCGCCTGTAGTAATAGGTATTACTATTTGCACGCCTTGTTCATTATCTATATATCCTTGCAGTTGCGTTTTTACCGCCTCAGTTATTACTTGTTTAGGGAAAGTCAAAGTTATATCACCCCAGTTACTTGTAGTTTCGCTAGAGATTTTAGTTTCTGAACCATCGGCTAAAGTAAGAAATCCGATTGTACTTTCTTTTATACGAGTAAAAGGGTCAATGCCACCACGAGGGATTTGGGTATCTTTAACCCAATCGCCAGTCCCGGAACTTGCACCACTATCAAAAAAATTTACACTCCAATATTTTATTATTCCCATATAATATAGCCTCGCCAGCCTTTAGTTTTTAAAGATTCTTTATTGTGCCATTTTCTAATTGATATGTGCCACCAGTGTACATATGTGTCATCGAATTAGTTGTTGTGAATATTGAATTACTGGTAAGTGTTAAATTCGATATACCATTTATTGTCGCACTACTATCCAATAAAGTAAGATTTGTACCACACCATATAGGATTAACTGTTGGATATATTGGTATATATTGTGGTTTAACTTCAATTACCCATGGTATATACCAAGGACTAGGCACTTGACGCTCGACTATCTTTTCTTTAATTATTATCACCGAAACTTCTTTCGCTTTCGGATCGATATCTTGCCGTTCTTTAATACGGTCGATACGGCCTTCTTTTAAGTCGGCAATATCACGGTTTAGAATCTTTATTTCTTCGTCTAGAACTTTGCGTGCCGCTTCTTTTTTCTGAAGTTGTTCTAATGTTGTTTTTACTACTAATTTGATACGGTTTATTTCTTCGTTTTTCATCTCTTCCATCGCGAGCCTACTCGCTTCTTTTATCACTTCTTTGTTTTCCATTTTTACATCTCCCTTTTATTTAGGCTGGCGAAGCCTTTTTTATCACCTCATCAGGAACGTTGTAGATTATAGATTTTAGATCTTGTATTGCATGAATAAACGGATTAACCTGCACACTGCCGTCATTATAAAAATCTTTAGTTAAATTAGGTCTGTCTTCACGATCTTCAAAAACGAAAGTAACTCTGCGGCCTTCTCTTTGAGTTTCATTTAGTTTTAAACCGCGTGCTTTTAAAAATGCCGCAAGATAGAAGTCAGATACTGGATATACATTATTCTTTTTTTCACCATTTTTATTAATTATTTCCATTTTTTAAGTCTCCTTTTTAAGGTTGTTCTGCAGCTCTTTCTAACATATGTACTTTACGTTTAATCTGTATATCTTCGTAAAGAGTTTTCCAATAACCTCTGCTAAAGTTACTTTTACTATGACAACTTTGGCACAAGGCTATTAAATTTATTGGATGATTATTCCTTTTATTATAGTCGATATGATGTGAAATTAAATCTTTAAAACATTCTTTTTCAGGTATGCCGCAATTAGGATTTTGGCAAATATACTTATCACGTTTACGAATAAATTCTCTCAAATTATTATTAAAATCTAGACCATACGGTTCAAATGATGAACCATTATTCCAACCTGGGTGATCTTTGCCTGTTAATTGTGTAGGAACAAAAGGTAAATGATCTTTAAAAAAAATATTTCTACATTTATTACTACAAAAATAATTTTTGAATTTTTTTAAATGGCATTTTTTTCTTAAAAAAGTATGTTTACAACAAGCACAAATAACTTTAACTTTTGATACCTTATCCCGCCATTTACTAAAACAAACTCTATCACAAAATTGATGTTTTTGTCTTTTTACACAAGAAATATTTTTAAATAAAATCTTTTTACACTGTTTACAAAGTACTTTTATTTTAGTATAATTTGGACTATTTTCATTTTTATAAAAAGTATTGCAACATTTTATACTACAGAAATTATTCTTATTCTTTTTTATACGCTTAATTGTTCTATAAATTATTTTTTTACAACAAGTACATTTTATTTTTACCTCTTTATTTTTTTGTGATTTTATCAAAGGCTTTATTTTTTTTGTTGCTTTTTTATTTATATGAATTTTTGTAATATTCTTATAATTAGGATTATTTTTTCCAATAATAGATTTACCATAACATTTTTTATTACAAAAATGATGTTTATGTTTTTTAAAATCAGAAATTTTTCTAAATAATTGTTTACCACAGACATCACAACTAATTTTTATTTGTTTAGTTTGATATTTTGTTAAGCAATCCTTATCACAAAAATGATTTTTTTGTTTTTTAATTCGACTAGGTTTTCTAAAAATAACCTTTTTACAATATAAACATTTAACTTTAATTTTACAATATCTTGGATTATTTAATCCAAGATTAATTTTATAAAAAATACTTCTACATTTTAAATTACAAAAATTAAATTTATTTTTCTTTATGTGGCTTTTTTTTCTTAAAATATCTTTTTTACAATTTTTACAATGAACTAATACTTTTTTAGAAAACCTAGGGTGATTTTTACCTTTATAAAATTTACGCATACAAAGATTATTACAAAAATGATGTTTATAATTTTTTAATGACCAATTAGATGTAAATATTATTTTATTACAATAATTACAACAAACTTTTATTTTTTTCATATTAATTTTCATCCTATATACCCTCTACTTTTATCTGAAGCAAACTCTTCACTGGCACGACTCTCAGAAAAATAAGCGGACCGTTGAAAAATAAAACCCTCAAAACCTTTTCTTATATTTTCTAAATTCCTGTTTACAATCTGCAATTCGCGGTTACTCACGTTTAGTCTGGACGTAATTTCAATGGTTTGTTGTTTTATTTCAGGAGGTATGTCCTTTTTTTTCTTACCACTCTGTATCGCCCCCATTACGCCGCCCACTACGGCACCTATAGCCATACCCCATGGACCAAACATACTCCCCGCCATTGCTCCCGACATCGCTCCACCTAACGCACCAGTACCAGAACCTTGCCCTCTTTGCGCCATTACGCCTTGGTATCCTCCGTAAAGAGCTCCAGCAGCACCTAGAGCTTGTCCTCCTGCTCTACCAGCAGCCGCGAGATTTAATCTACTTCCCGCTGGTTTTACTGGTACCTGAGTAGAACCACCTGCTGCTTTCATTGGTGAAACGGTAGCTGTTTGTGCTCCTTTTTGACCTCCAAAAATACTACCTATATTCCCCATAAAACCAGTCATTGCACCAAATTGACCTGCACCTTGTGCCCCAACACCTGGTGATCCACCACTTTGTGCACTAGCCATACCATCGGTAATTCCTTTTACATGGGCGGCTATGATACTAGGCACTGCTGACTGAATGCCATTATAATGAGCTTTAGCAATTGGCGACATAAACGTACCCGCCATACTCGCAAATATCCCTGTTTTTTCTCCAAACATCTGCACTAAATTATTAGCGAAAGTAGTTCTAAAACTATCTGTAATTCCATTTAAAAATTCTTTTATATTACCAGTCCCAGTCATTAAATTTTTCGCGAAATCAGCGGTTTTAGATTGTAAATCGTCGGCTAAAGCTCTAATTTCTTCGGTCATCTTAACTTGCAAAGCATACTTCTCAGCTAGAATCTCGTTAGTAGACGCTAGAATTTGTTTTTCATGCTCGTGAATATCAACATTTTCGGCAAAAACATCATAAATATTTTTTGCTGTAGCTTCTTTTAAAGATAAAATTTCATTTATTATTTTTTGTTTCTTTGATTCATCTTCAATCCAAGACACACTTTCTTCTAAAGCGATATTCATCTTTTGTTGATTTAAATAAGAAAAAGACGCTCCCGCAGCCTCAGCAAGAGTTAGCTGTTGTTTTTTATCAAGTAAAGATAATTGGCTTTTTAATTCGTATGTATAAACAAATTCAGCCTTAACCATTTCTTTAACATTCTTTGCCATTTCTTTAACTTTTTCATTATTACCTGACCATAAATCTTTACTTTCTTTTAAGTTTGCCAACTGCTCTTTACCAAAACCGATACTCGCGCCTAATGGAGATTTACCAAACTCAGTACTTGATTCTAAACCTTTTGCTTTAAGTTCTGGGAACTCTCTCTCCATTGCAGGTTCACGCCGTAACTTACCTTGCTCTCGCACCATTTCACGATAATCATCAGCAGCATTGCCTGCATCAGTAGAAGCTTTTTCCATGTTTTTAGCAATATCTTTCCAGATGTTACTAAAAAATATTGTGGCAGGATGTGCTTTTCTCATACTTTCATTTAATTTTTCACCTAATCCATCAGCATTCTTTGTTAAATCAACAATACCTTCGTTAGTTTCTTTAAGCGCTTTTATCATTAACTCTAATGCTGAACCTTTAAATATATTAGACAGTAAGTATCTTTTTTGTGGATCAGATAAATCTTTTATATGATATCTAATCTTATTCAATACTTTTTCTACGGTAATCATTTCTCCGGGCTGAAAGGTAATACCAAATACTTCTGACAACTTACCTGTATTCACTGTCAAACCTACAAGCGTCTCCATTAGCGCCATACCCGCGCGCCTACCGCCTAACATTTGTGCGTCAGCAAAAATAAGCATACCAGCAAGAAACTCGAAACTCTCTGCTGCTTCAGACCCTATAGGCGCAATAAACCCCATTATATTCTGGTATTCAGACAAAGAGATATGCGCTTTCGTAAATACAGTGGCAAGTATATCTGTTATGCGTGTTAATTTAGCGCTTTCAGTGCCTGCTGATCTTACTTTATTACCAAACAATTCATAAGTCTCAATTAAAGCCTGTGCGACGACATTCTCTTTCTCACCGGTAATAACCATCAGATTACGTACATTCGGTAATGCCGCTAATGAAGTACTAAGTTTCGCACCTTCATAAGTGAGTATTTTATATGCATTGGCTAATTGTACTACAGACACAGAAGAATTTTTAGAAAAATTAAATATCGCCTTCCGCATTTGATCATAATCTTTAGTAAATATAGCAGCAGTCTCTTGATTAACGATTCTTGATTGAAGAATAACTTCATTTACCTTACCGACTATAGTAAATACTTCACCAAAACTATTTAATACTATATTCAACGCGCCGTAAATTACCTTCCAGCCTACGGCCCAGAGCATCAACCTGCCTAAATCTATGCCATGAAAAAAACCTTTCTGTGCTTTTGCTAATTTAGCGTACTGCGTAGTCAACTTTTCTTTTTGCGCGAGAGCATCGCCGGTTAATGTAATACCGTCAGCTTCTACCTTTAAATAAGCATTTAGTTCTGAAGTAACGCTATTTAAAGTAGTGCCCATAATCTTGTTCTTTTCAGAATAATACGCGGTAGTTTTAGCAAGATTTTCAACCTGTTGGTTAGCCTTCATGAACTCTTCGGCTTTCGGAGTATCTTGCTTTTGCGTTAATTGTGATTGGATTGCTTTTTGGCGTAAAGACTCTATTTCTTTTAATCGCGCGGCACCTTTTTCGTCTAATTTAATGTTTTGTGCAGTAGCTTTATAGTAAATATTTCTTTCAGCAGTTAATTTAGCAAGAGTATTACCCTCTTCTTGCGCTACTTTCGTATAGAAAGCGGTAGAAATAGCCAGTTTCTTATTAGCTTCATCAGCTTTGTACGTAGAAGTTATTTCTTTATCAATAGCTTTAGCGACATCAGCGGCAAATTTTACGTTATTCGCGTCGATAAGTTTCGAAGATTTAGCGGCAGTATTAAGTGCTTGTCTCTCTTTAGTAAGTTCTTTTAGCGACCGTACAGTATCATCAATACCACCAACATCAGGAACTTTTATCTGAGCAATTTCAGAAATAAGCTGCTGTTTGGCTTTCTTTATCGATTCAAGGCTAATGCCTACTGTAAGTAATATATCTTCGTTTGCCATGGTTTTTTTTCAATTAATCAACAGATGAAGAACAAGAGACTCGATTCTCAAATTTTTTATATAAAATTGTTGCCTCTTGTCTTCACCTATTTAAATTAGAATTAATTTAAATTCTTTTAAATTATATCCGTATAATACTCGTAAAACCCTTTAATATCTAAAAACTCGCCCTTCATCCAATCAGGCCCGGCCTTTTCGCCAAAAGGCCGCATAGACATATCATGTTCTGGCGCTTTATAACTTCGAGCCCAATCGCACCATTTATTAAATAAAGACGGCGTATACTTAACATAATCATAAGGTTCGCTGATATTATCATAATAAGATAACGTTTCTTCTATTGAATCTAAGTACATTCTAAACTGCGCGATACCAAAAAAATCTACAGGCAGTTCATATACCTCTAGCTCACTATAACAGGGGAGTCTATTGAGCTTTTTGGCGACACCCCAACTTCCAAAAAACCTGGATCTTTAGACGCTATTTCTCTGATTCTTTTCTGCGTTTCGAATTTACGAAATTCGGTCATTTCATCAATCAACTGTTCAATAACAGTTTTATCTAAAACCTTGTTTATATCGTCTATAGACCCAAAAATCGGCTTTCGAGTTTCAGCGTCATGGCACATATAAACCAGACTCGCGTAATTCAATATTCGTACTGAATTTAACAACGCCTGCGCTTCTAGCGACATATCAAGAAAAAGTTTTATTACTTCTTCTTTCGGTTTTTTCGTTAATTCTTCTTTCCTGGTATTTTTGAACTTAGCGGTTTCTTCTTCGATAATTTTAGTTTTTTCTTCTTCTGTCTTTCCTTCTAAACTAGGGTATAAATCTATGATCTCATTATATTGCGCGAGTTCAAAAGCGATTAAACTATCAATTATATCTTCTGGTTTATATCGTTCAGTAGCGAGAGCAAGCTGGTGAGTTTTCTCTTCCTGCTCTCGCAACTTTACGCGTTCTTTTTCAATATACACACTATAAGAATCAAGTGCGTCGATACGTTGGCCTTGTGTCATTTTCACTAGCAACACATCGATATAGTTGCCTTCATTATCTTCAATGTGTATAGTTTTTTCTTTTTTGTACAACGAATAAATATCAACCTTTTTCTTTTCAATCAATTTGGTGTCTGCCATTCGATCCTCCTAAAAAACCAATTTAATACTTAGTTGTAAACATACCTGAACCTGTTAAGGTTGGGTACACACCTAATGTTTTGTCATACAGATAATTCACATACGCCGCATTTGGACCTTTGTTTAACAAACCACTGACTAATGAAGCTTGCGGAATTACAACCGATTTATCCACGGTAACCATCGCCGCTGTAATTGTTAAATCTTCAGTATCGAACGTAGAAATATGCGTACCTGTACGATTGTCTCTAATCGCTACTACGCGCAGAGCATATACCGTTTCATCAGGCACTTGTACCGGCACATACGCTAACGTGCCTGTGTAACCTGACGCGCCGGAAGTTAAATGAATCTTCTGGCCGATAATCGGCTGCGTGAACTCTTTCGCTACTTCGGCGTTGCCGGCGAAAGAACGCGTGCCTTTAGCCGCTGGATCGCCTTGCGATAAACCAGGCACGGGTATCCAGTTTTTATAAAACACTGAACGTGTGTACTGAGTGTTCGCCGCATTGATACGGTTCGCCCAAACAGAAGTTTGCACAACGTTGTTCCAGTTATACTGTTTAGCTGTGGTATCATCTGGATCATCTTGCTGTAAAGCGTCAAGCATGATGTTGTTTTGTGTTTTATCATACACCGCAAGGGTTAATGTAGAGTTGTTCACATTGACATCAAGAATAGGAGCATCTTGGCCATAGATATGCACAACATCTTGCGTAGCATCGAGCGCACCTGTTAATTCATTGGCACAATCGATCCAATAACCTTCGACAAAACAAATTTCCTTTTTTCTTTTGACCAAATCTGAACTTAGGACTGGCATCTTGTCTCACCTCCTTATTTTTGTTTCTTTTGTTTATAAAATATTAACCTGTTTTAATCGATCTTGTATAACCAATCGAAAATTCTATCAAGAACCTATATCGATCGGAAACATGCACACCCGTCGGTGGCAAATTTCTACTTCTTACATTTAATATTTCTGCGTCTGTTGCCGCAGTAACAAAATTTGCCGCAACTGGCGGATCAGATACTGAATAGATATTAATATATTCTGTTTCTTCAAGTAATGTTACTAAATCATTACATAGATTATCTCTTTGGCGTTGGTTAGATTCATATGATTGCTCGCCTCCGCAAAAGCCATACAAATTAAAAGAATATATTTTTTCATCATATTGTTCTCTGAATGTAGTTGTTTTTTTTACATCAATAGGTTGTTGAACTAATGCTATGGTAGGTAATATTAGTTCAGTTAATGATGGTGGAAAACCCAATACGATGTCTAACTGTGGATCGTTAAAATGTTGTTTTAAGGTTTGAGTAAGAGAACTCTTTGTATATGTTTCAGTGTTTAGGAAATAATAAAGACTTTGGACAACATCCGTTAAATAGTTACTTACTATTACCGTCATAGTTGCACCCTTTTAATCGCTTCTCTTGTTTGGCGTAATAGAGTTTCTCTATATTTTTGTCCACCTAACTGATACATAGAAAATGGCTGGCCACGTGGTATCCAGGGTATATGCTTCATAACCGCTTCAACTTTACGCGGTAAACCATGTGTATCTTCATTCGGACCGAAAAGTGTTAAATTACCGCCATCTCTTGCTGTTACTACGAATGGGTCTGAACCGCCATATTCCCACATTTCAAGCATATGCGACCATGCTTCGCCTGCGTCTGAATCAGTAGAACTGCGCAATTCGCTAGTACCTGCTTTTTTACTGCCATGAAACCATGAAAATTTAAGTACTGGATTTATTTTTTTAGTATCTCCTAAATTAACTGATATTACATCATTCATCTCTTGCACTACAAACTGTTCACTTTCTATCGCATTGCGTAAAGTATTATGAATATCTTGAAAAAAATCCCAAGGCGACCCAGGCCAAGAAATTAGGTTCGCTTCTTCTTCTGCCGTAGGCGCGAATTGTATTACCGCGTCTTTAATTCTAGGCACCTGCTCTTCGAGCATAGCCTGAATTGACATAGATAATTTAGTTGAGATATTATCTAATCGCGCCTTACCAGCAGTACTTAGTTTTGCGTCTTTAATTATTAGCCGCGCCATTTTTTTCTTTCCTTACTAAATCTTGTTCAAATGCGGAGATATCACCACCTGATTTCATTGTGATTAATAAAACACCTACATTAAAACTTGCCTGTGAAACATCATTATGCACTCTAGATTTTACTTTCTCAAGTAACGCCTTTTCTTGTGGTGTCACCTGCCGTGCCAATGCGTCTATGTAATCTAATAACGAGCGTTTAGTCGCTGCCATTATACTGCGTACACCTTCTGACCATATATCGTTCATTTTTATATATCTCCTTTACTCTAAACGGGATGCATGAATTACAATCTCATTGCTATTTTCGCAGTCAATAACGCGATCTACCCTAAATTTAATGGAATCACAAGAAATTTGGACATCTTTTTTTTGTGCGGTAGTGCGGTTATCTCGGCTGCAAGTTATTACAATATTACTTAATTTATAAAAACCGCCTTCTGAACTGTTTTTTGATGAATATGGGGTCCATAGCACAGAACCCGAGAAAAAAGTATCTGTCTCTACCCATGTCTGCTTTCTGTAAGCATCATATCCAGAAAAATAACTAGCACCAGTTGTCAAAGAAATAAATTTCAAGCCATAAACTTCGTTTTCATCTTCCCGAACAGTTTTAAGTATTGATTTTTGATATTGATTTAGCGGCATATTTTAATTTGTTGTCTCGATAGTCGTAATCCCTATCCCTTCAGTACCATCACTAGAATTTGACCGTCCTTTTAGCTCAACTCCTGATTCGTCTAATTCTGCTTCCACTAATGTCCTGGTCCTAGAAGTAAACGCATTATCTATCTTGTCCTGAATTCGTTCAGCTTGTTTTATTAAATATTCGGTTATCCTAGTTAAATTAGTACTTCCTGCTGGATTACTATGAGTATACGCAGTGCGTGCCGACTTTTGAATTTCGCCATTCGTAAGGCAAAGCGCGGCATAAAGTACGATAAGGCGCTGGTCGTCTTTACTAGGTTCAGGGGAGATGTATGCGAGATCTTCACTGCCGATTACAGTGTATTGTTGATCGGGAGAATTTAATGAAAATTCTGAAATTCCGTCGTTAATTCCCGAGAAAAGTTGGCTTGGAGTATAATATAAATTCGAACTATCAGTATCGCCCATTTCGCGGGCCAACTGGGGAATTAATGAAATTTCGGTAATAGCCATATTCACCTCCTAATAAACATAGTTCTACACATAAAAAACAGGCTAAATTGCATGAAGATACAATTTTAGCCCGCTAGCTTTGTGTAAGAGTAGGACAATTCTATTTAAACAAATCTTTGGTTGATAAAAGTATATCATATAAATAAGGAAAAATCAACTATCTAACATATTAGAATTTAATAACCTTGTTTGTTCGGTCGCTGATAATAACCTTGTTTGTTCGGTCGCTGATTTTAATCGCACTAAATAAACCGCACTAGGAGAAACAGATGGACTTATACTTGGCGATACACTAGGTGATAAACTCGGGCTTATACTAATACTAGGTGATATCGAAGGCGATGCACTTGGTGATATGCTAGGTGATACTGATGGTGATAAGCTTGGACTTATGGATATACTAGGTGAAATGCTAGGCGATATGCTAGGCGAAATGGATGGCGATGCGCTAGGCGAAATGCTAGGTGAAAGTGACGGTGAAAGTGACTGACTTATACTTGGCGAAATGCTAGGTGATATTGATGGCGATTTACTTGGCGAAATACTCGGAGATATTGATGGTGATAAACTTGGGCTTATGGATATACTTGGTGATGCTGAAGGACTTATACTAGGTGAAATGCTTGGCGAAATTGATGGTGATAAGCTTGGACTTATGGATATACTAGGTGAAATCGATGGGCTTATGCTAGGCGAAATACTCGGTGAAATCGATGGTGATGTGCTAGGTGAAATACTTGGGCTTATAGATATACTAGGTGAAATCGATGGACTTATACTCGGTGAAATGCTTGGCGATACCGACGGCGACGCGCTAGGTGAAATACTTGGTGATATTGATGGCGATAAGCTCGGACTTATGGATATACTAGGCGATACGCTTGGCGATATGCTTGGTGAAATTGAAGGTGATGCGCTAGGCGATATTGATGGTGATAAACTAGAGCTTATGCTAATACTAGGTGATATTGATGGCGACACACTCGGTGATATGCTTGGCGATAAACTTGGACTAATTGAAGGCGATAAACTTAGTGATCCAATTGGTACTGAAGGTGACGCGCTAGGCGAAATGCTTGGCGATATGGATGGCGACAAGCTTGGACTTATGGATATACTAGGCGATATCGAAGGTGACGCGCTAGGCGAAATGCTCGGACTTACTGACGGCGACGCACTTGGCGAAATACTTGGTGATACCGATGGTGATAAGCTTGGGCTTATGGATATACTAGGTGAAATCGATGGGCTTATGCTAGGTGAAATGCTTGGTGATATTGACGGCGATGCACTTGGCGATAAGCTCGGACTTATAGATATACTTGGTGATGCCGAAGGGCTTAAGCTCGGTGAAATACTCGGTGATACTGAAGGCGACAAACTCGGACTTATACTGATACTCGGACTTATCGAAGGCGATACACTTGGTGATATACTTGGACTTACTGAGGGCGACGCACTTGGTGAAATACTTGGTGATGCCGAAGGCGACAAACTTGGACTTATACTGATACTCGGACTTATCGAAGGCGATACACTTGGTGATATACTTGGACTTACTGAGGGCGACGCACTTGGTGAAATACTTGGTGATGCCGAAGGCGACAAACTTGGACTTATACTGATACTAGGACTTATTGAAGGCGAAATACTAGGTGATATCGACGGCGACGCGCTTGGTGAAATACTTGGTGATGCCGAAGGCGACAAACTTGGACTTATACTGATACTTGGACTTATCGAAGGTGAAATACTAGGTGATATCGACGGTGACGCGCTTGGCGAAATACTCAGTGATGCTGATGGCGACAAACTTGGACTTATACTAATACTTGGCGAAATTGATGGCGACGCACTTGGACTTATACTAATACTAGGTGATACTGATGGCGACAAACTTGGACTTATACTAATACTAGGTGATACTGATGGCGACAAACTTGGACTTATACTAATACTCGGCGAAATTGACGGTGATAAACTTGGGCTTTCAGATGCTGAACCCCCGCTTGGGGTGTAGGTGGCGTGGACTGATAATTCATAACCATTTATTTGGGTAGTACTAGGACAAGGGTTAGGAGGTGAAGTATAATTCCCCGCAGTACTTGCCGTATATCTACAATGGGATGCAGGACTTCCTGAATAATCTGCCGAAATACTGTTGTTATTAGTATCAGTTACTAACATCAACCAATAATCACCAGCAGAAAGAGAAATAGGAGATGCGAATGTTAAAGCGTACCATCCTTTAGTGGTATCAGGTAAATTCAGAATATCTGTAACTCCTTTTAAATTATTAGGAGTTCCTGCATTATCATCATATATAATTCCCTTAACATTACCCGCTCCTACCGTCATTCCACCGTAATAATGAATTGCTGATACACTTCCATCTACTGATAAATTATAAATACTTCCTGCAATACGATTTGCGCTCCAACCATCGCTACCACTACCTTGACTTGTTCTGCCAAACTCGTCATTAAATCGTAATGGATATTGTGTATCATAATTAAATATAGATTGTGGAATATTAATTATATAAATACCATCTATTATTTGAAGATTAATTTGACACAACAATTTATTATTAGAATCTAATACTTTTACACCATAAAACTGACCAAATTTATTTGTTTTACCTTCTTTTCTTATCTTACTATAAATAGCATAACTACCCTGTACTTTTAAAGGACGTACTTGCGCATGGTCAACAACATCTAAATTTTTTACCCAAATTTCACCGTCTTGTATGAATTCTTCTACATTTACCCAAGGTTCTTGATAAAAGAAATCAAAATTCCCCCACCCCTCTAACTGAAACTGCCACTGATAATATTCAACTCCGTCGATGGTAACTAACTTGTCAGCAGATGGTTTTTCTTTTAGTATTAACCCGAACTTATAGGTGTTCTCGTCGAACTTCTGATAATAAAAGTTTTCGGCGTTGGTTAAATCTTTGCTCTTTAGTTTGTCTACATCAAGGATTGGCTCGCCTGGAATAGAAGAGCAGTCAATAGTAAGACTTTCTTCTTTGTTCCACTTTGTAAATTTAATTTTATTCTTAAACTTCGTAGAGTCTACTTCATCGCCAATAATAACTTCATCTTCGCCGAGCTTATCCCGATATAATTGTTTGTCTGTATCTTTGGTTATTGCCATTTATATTTCCTTTGTCAATTCAATAAAAATATTTTTATTATTTCCCCATCCAGGCACTCCATTATCACTTTCAGTCCAATTTATCAATAAATGCTGATTTCTATATTGATCTTTTCTCCACCTAGCACCAGAAAGATTTTTACCATGCCGAATATCTATATTAGGCACTAAAGATTTCCAACCTTCAGCTTTATAAATATTATTCCATTTAATTCTGTTATGCGTCATCGGTTCATAACCTATTCTGTTACTGTAACCTTCTTTTTCTACTAAATTTACCCTTTCTTTATAATGTTTTATTAAAATATCGCGATACGCGCATAAACCTGATGTTTGTTTACAGTCATAATGCATGGCATGTCCGTCGCTTATCCTTAAAAACCAGATATTTTCATTATAATAAATAATATCTTTTCTAAAAGGCATAAAATCAAAATGTTCTTTTGAATATAAAACATCATGCTCAACTAGGAATACAACTTCTGATTTTATCTTCTCAAGACCTGCCAAAATTTGTTTAAACATAGTCAATGCACTTCTTTTTTCATTCAACACTATATTCTCTCCAAAATTTATCGGTTGCAAAGATACAGATACTAACTGATTGCCATTACAGCAAACTTTTAATTGATTTTGGCAAGCGGATAAAATTTTTTCTTCACAATTGTTGTCGGTGTAATAAACTAGCCCTTTTATAGAAGTAGAAATATTTACTGCAAAAGAAGGCATTTCGTTAGGCATAATAATTTCTTTATTATAATTCATATCAATTTGATCTTGAAGAACAGATTTAAAAGGCAAATCTATCTTTCTAATCACATCTAAATCTTCTTGATTCCACCCTGGTATCGGCCAGAATTTTTCAATTAACCACGATAAAGGTTTTACTTGCTTTTCCCATTTATTATTAAAAAATAAATCTTTTGCTGATTTTTTAGCATGTACTACTTGTTTACCAGATAAAACATATGGAAAACCAAAATCCTGTCCTTGCGTTCTAAACATATGAGCATAAAATGTTTTATGATTAACTATTACTCTTCCCCCAGAAAGCCATGTACGACATGCCACTTCAATCCCTTGAGACCCCCAGCTACCGAATTCTTCACTGCATAATCCCAATTCAAAATATTTATTGCGGGTACACATAAAACAAGAGCCTTGTAAAGACATTGTCTCGGTCAGGTCTCCTTTAGATTCCGGTCTATTTTTAAATTCATTGAAATACTGGAAATGGGGTTCTGGATCAAAACAATAAGAAGTGCTCTGTGGATTATTCTTTGCAATCCAGACTACATCCATTTTCGTTTCTTTACCACATTCTTTGCATACACCGCTAGGCCCTTGATATCTTCTATGTCCATCAGCACAAACCCAATCGAAAGCGTGCAGATTACGCATAATTGGCACCATTGTAAAATCATCTTGCATATCGGCCAGCATCTGCACATCAAAGCCTTTAGCAAAAGCACAGTGCGCATCGCATTTCAGTAAATATTTAGCTCGTGATATTTTAGCCGCAACATTAGTCGCTGCACGTTGGCCGATAGATTCGGTATAATGCACGAGCGTCACTCTTTTATGGTCTTTAATTTCAGGTTTTGGCCAATAACCATCGCATACAGCGATCACTTCAGTATCGCCTTGAATATTTTCAAGGATATTTTCTATAGTTTTAGCCAAGAAAATCTCGTTTCGTGCTGGAATTAAGATACTCAAATCCATAATTTTGGATACCTTTCTTTATTTTCTAATAACCATTTTGGACCATCAGGCATTTCAATCGATAACTTTACATTTCTACCTTGCCAATTTGGCGGACGACCTGGTCTCCAGCCACCATAAGGATCTATTAAGTCTTTTCTATTCATTTCAATGTTATCTTTAAACGCATCTGTATTCAATTCTTGATGTGCGACCGATTCAATTTTGTATTTAATCTGTTCTACATTTCCCATAGTTGAAAAATGCCAGCCACCAACCACGATAGTCTGATACATCGCTCTATGGTTTCTTGTATGGTTCATAGTTTTTATATTCTTCTTCTTTATAGCGATAGTACCTTTCCAATTCTTTATGCCTGCATAACAGTTAAGGTAATAATAATAAATCTTTTGTTTAAATGCACCTTCCGTACCTTTTTTATATTGTGTTAAATCAGGTATTTCATCAGCATCAGATAATAAAATTATATCGTCTTGATCTAAATCTTTTATGCCATTCATTAAAAACTCTCTATCACGATGCTCTAACCGCCAAGCGTTATTGTTTAATGTGCCAGGTATAGATTTCATATCTGTTTCAGGTGGCGGACAGATTAAATGCATGATATTAAAATTTTTAAACCTTTCTTTATTTTCCGCAAAGAACAATGGTTTTTGGTTACCGCTATGAGTAACATTGCATTCTGTTAAAACAAATCTATCGACATAAGGCGCTAAACTATTTAATCTAATTTCTAAAACATCCAACTCATTGAAAAATGGAAAACAATCCACAATCATTCTTCTAAATCAGGCATAGTGCTAACAGGTATCCCCAAATCTTTTGCTTTATACCATTTTAGCTTTTCGTTCATCGCTTTTGCCATTGCTACCGCCACACGGCATTTTAGTTTTATCTCTTCATCATTGGTTTTATGGTAAATATCTCTTAAAAATTGGCAAATAGAATGATGCCCTTCGTAATCTTTAATATCCATAATTTTTTCAGAAACAGGCTCACGGTTTTTATAAGGCATGGCGATTACTTAAGACAGTTGTAAAAGGTTTAGCAAATGTATAATCACGGCGGTATCTATATAAAGAAAACGCGCCTTTATAACGATAAAACCTATCTACATCTTGTTCAGTATCGTGAACAATAACGTAATCAGCAAAATCTTTAAGCCTGGCTATATCATACCTTCTACGGCCACAAGGTGCATGATCGATAAATGCGATACTCCAAGGTTTTTCGATAGCTATTTTAGCCCAATCTTCAACAAAACTTAATTCATGCCAATCACTCGCTAAACTCATAAAAGCATCGACATATTCTTTAGAACTGTCATAAGATACTAACTTTCTTCCTCGGCAAAGTTCATGCAATACAGGCGTACTGCCTATTCCAATCCCCATCTCAAGAACATCGCCGTTGGTCCTTCTTACTATATCAATAAGAACAGACATGTGTGTGATAGGTAATGGCTGTATTTTAAGATGCATTTCTGCCTTTATATAACTTCATCATATTAGAAGCGTAGCCCCAAGGTTCTAAATAATCTTTTCTAACCGCGCCGTGCGCTTTATTTTTGCCTAAATTAGCATAACCAAAAGCGTCTTCATGTGAAAACACAATACTTGGTTCAGGCGAATCAAACCGTTCTGTTTTTCTTTCAGTAACGCCTAACCTATTCTCTCGCCTGCCTGGGTCTTTCCAACAGCTTAAATCGATTTTACTTTCGTCGGGATATTTATTAAACCTTTCTTCTAATGCATCAACAAGATAGTTTCTAGATGCTATTAATTGATTAACCACAAGATTGCCTAAATAAGAATAGATCGGCGGTGAAGTCCAAGTATAAAGGCCCCATTTATTGTAGTTATAAGCAAATACTTCTTTAGACGTAGGCCTGAAAGTGAAATGCCCAGGCGTATAAAAAATATCATCTTCAGCTAAAGCCACATATTCAGTCTCAGCGGCTTTCGCGCCGATTAATATCTGGCGGTATATATTCAAATGCGACCTGCCTATATCGCCAACACAAATATTTCTGCCGAAATCCATCGGTTTTTGCGATACGCTTATTAATGGCATATCGCCAATACACCACAACAAATTCTTTCTTACGTTTTCAGCGAAAAAATCTGTGATATAGTTTGAAGTATAAAAAATCACGCTCAAATCTTGCATGGCTGCGGCACCTGCTCTCTGCTTAAATTATGAAACAAACCGCCTGGATTTTCATCACCTAAACTATGAAACCTGCCGATTGGATATACATAAATATCAGGCCCGCCTGCGGCAGGTTTACTTTCTTTTCTTTCAACTCTATTCTGCCACCTGATATTAAAATTTCTTTCTTCTGACATATACTTGCCGCCAACATGAAATTCATTTTCGCAGTATTTTGGGTTATAACCGCCTAACTCAAAAAAAACCGTTCTGCGTATCGCGTAAGTGTTGCCATGCACACCTGCTTGATATCCTCTGCGTTTATATTTAGGACTAACACCAAAGACATCTAATTTTGCTTTATCACTTAAGATATTTCCTCTTCTATCAAATATGCCAAACTTTCTTCGAAACACCATTTTATCAAACCTAAAATTACGTACCGCTTCTATCGCTTCTCTGGTTATAATATGATCGATATCGGTAAATAATAAGAACTCACCTTTCGCTATCGCGGCGCCTTTATTTCTGGCTAAACCTTGCGTCCATGCGCGTTTCTCTTCTATGCGGTAAATATTAAAATTTTTAGTCCAAGTATTATATGTAATCGGCGGATTACTGCCGTCATCCATAAATATTATCTCTACATCATCAGGCAATCGCATATGTTTAAAATGCCTGATCTGGCGTATCACAACCTTATGGCTGTTGTAAATAGCGGCCACAATTGAGACTTTCAAAATTTCACCCAAAACCAAGAAGGTACCCCCTCAATCCTGCGCCCTTCTTCTCTTGTGATATACCATAAGTTTATGCCATGTACACGTGTATACGCATCTACCGCAGGTATAACGCCGTATTGATAGACCTTGTAATAATCATGGCCGGCAACAATGCCGCCAACTCTGACTTTCGGCACCCAAGCTATGATATCTTGTATTACACTGTCAAAATCATGCATTGCATCTATATACACAAAATCCAATGAATTATTAGGTATCTTTTTGGCTGCTTCAACGCTATATTCACGTACAAACTCTACTCTGTCTTTAAATTTATTAATACGTTGTAAAGCATACTGATAACAAGCTTCTATATCTGAATCTTTATGGTGCCCATATGCTTTCCAAGGGTCTACTAATTTTAATTTTAAATTTGAATTGCATTGTAATAATATTTCCGAGTATTTACCTTTATCTACGCCTACTTCAGCGCCGTTTTTATAGCCTAATTCACTAAACAATTCAGCTAACTGCAATCGCGTCCCTACCCAGCCTTGGTATGGTACAACATCGTTGTAATGCACATGAAACTTTGCCCAAATCGCTTTGTTAATTGCATCCATTTAATTTAAAACCATCCTTTCCATCTTTATCGAATATTCTGAAGTTAGCCACTAATTCTATATGATCTTTATAATATTGAATAATTTCTTCTTCCCAATTATTAGACCAGCCAGGCATCGGCATGAATTTATCTATCAGCCATTTTATATCTCTAATTCTTTTTGGCCATTGATTCGTCATCCAACACCAAGAAGAAAACTTTTCTGTATCTTTCTTCTGATTTATACTAAAGCCATATTGGCTGCCTTTATTCTTATGCCAATGCGCGTACCACGTATTTTTATTGACTACGCACCTGCCGCCAGAAAGCCATGTCTTGAATACCATCTCTTGCGGTTCTTGGTAAAAGCTACTGTGTACTTCATCTTGCCCATCTATATTTAAAAAATGCTGTTTATGCATAAACCAACAAGAGCCTTGGATAGATATTACATCATCAATTAAGATATCTTTACGCGCTATTTCTTTCTCATAATAGCTATTAAACCCCATATTGTTGCCAGTCCATTTACGGCCATGAATGCCTGAACCATAAATATCATCGTTGCCGTAAGGAAAGGTAATAAAATCATAGCATACAGGCAGGCGTTTCTCGGTTTTAGGCAGCCATTTCTCTACATCTAAACTATACCGTGGCGGTACAGCTAACCAATTCTCTTCACAATCTTTTTTTAATATAGTATCAAATCCTTTAGCAAACAGGCAATGCGCGTCGCATTTCATTATGTACTTGCCTTTTGCGATTTGAACAGCAGAATTTACGCCGTTCTGCATGCCTTTGGCTTCGCTGCGATGTATGATTATTACCCGCTTATCATCTTTTAAAGGCGGCTCTGGCCAATAGCCGTCAAGTATGACGATGACCTCTAGCTCGCCTTCGGCTGAAATCAAAAGTGAGTCGATTGTCTTTTGTAAATAAGGCTCGTTTCTAGCTGGTAAAATCGCACTTAACATTCAATTTTAGACATAAAAAAAGGCTAAATTATGGTTTATATAATTTAGCCCGCTAGCTTTGTTTAAGAGTAGGACTACACTTTCAGATATAGTTCCACATAGTTATAATTACAACTTTAGATATTAAAAGTATACCATATAAAAAGGAAAGTATCAAGGCACTTTTAAAAGTTTAATATCATTTTCGACCATTTCTTTTACTAATTCTTTAAAACTAACTGTAGGTTGCCACCCTAAAACTGTTTTAGCTTTAGTGTAGTCTCCTTGAAGCAAGTTCACCTCTGCTGGACGCATGAATTTCTGATCTATTTCAACATACGGCGTCCAATCAGTGATACCAATAACGCTAAATGCTTCAGTTAAAAATTCTCGTATTGAGTGTGTTTCACCTGAACAAAGTACGAAATCATCTGGTTCATTATGTTGCATAATAAGGTACATGCCTTTTACGATATCTTTTGCGTGAGACCAGTCGCGCTGGGAGGAAAGGTTCCCGAGAGTGATGCGTTGCGTGCGATCGTAGTGTATTTTAGCTACGCCTTGAGATATCTTACGGGTGACGAATTCTACGCCTCTACGTGCTGATTCTGTGTTAAAATTTATAGCATTGGAACAAAACATGTTGTAGCTGAATCTATAAGTGCGCATCATATAATACGCCGCAGTTTTAGCTACTGCATAAGGGGACACTGGATTAAAAGGAGTTTTTTCTGTCTGCGGCACCTCTAAAACATTTCCAAATTGCTCACTAGATGAACATTGTAATAATTTTATTTTTTTATCAGCTTTTCTAATTATTTCTAATAACTTTAAACAACCATTTAAATTAATATCTGTTGTCAAAATAGGTTGCATCCAAGAAACATGTACATGGCTTTGGGCAGCAGTATTATATACCTCATCAGGTAGGCATAAATTTATGGCTTCTAATAATGATGTCTCATCTGTTAAGTCTCCATGTATAATAGATATTTTATTTATTAAATGTTTAATATTAATTAAATTTTCGTTACTTTGTCTACGCATAATTCCAAAAACTCTATATTCTTTCTCTAATAATAATTCAGCAAGATAAGAAGCTACTTGCCCATTAATTCCAGTAATTAAAGCCGTCTTCATATTTTTTCTCCATTATAAAATATATCTAATATCTTTAACAAATGTACTTTTCTTCCAATTTGTATATCTTCATAATACTTTTTCCAATATCTACGATTAAAATTAGTTTTTGTATGGCAACTAACACATAATGTAATAAGATTAATTGGATCGTTATTCTTACGGTTATAATCTATATGATGAATTGATAATTTATGAATACATTCTTTTTCTGGCACACCACAATCAATATTCTGACATTGGTGTTTATCTCTAAATCTAATATCTTCTTTTATATGACGAAATTCTGCAGGATATTTGTTCTTTTTGCCTAAATAAAGGTAATGATTCTCATTAACATAATATTTAGAGTAACATTTTTTACTACAAAAATATTTTTTATATTTACTCTTTTTGAATCTTCGTTGTCTAACATAAATTTCTTTTTTACAATAAGAACATTCTAAATATCTACCATTATTTTTAGATTTATTGTTACATTCTGGACTGCAAAAACATTGTTTATATTTTTTAAATCTGCCTATTGGTACATAGAATTTTTTACTACATGTAGGGCATTTAATATATCTACCTGCTCTTTTATGTTTCATTTTAACTGATTGCCATCTATAGTTACACTTCCTTGAACAAAAATTATGCTTATTATTCGCAATATGAGATTTTTTTCTTTTAAATTTTTTATGACAAAAAGCACATTCAATAGTTTTTCTTAATTTTAAATTTTTCTTCCTAACAAATTGAAATTGACATTCTTTATTACAAAATAAATGATTATGATTTTTTAAATGATATAATGACCTCGCAATTATTTTTTTACAATTAGGGCATTTTGATTTTTTTGTTTTAGTTAAATGTACAAATTTACCAAAACACTTCATATTGCAAAAACTATTAATATAATTTTTAATACGCCAAGGAACACGTAATAAAGTTTTATTGCAAAAACAACATTTAACTTTTTTACTTGTTTTTTGAAATTCAATATAACATTTAACACCACAAAAATGAGTCTTACTTCTTTTAAAAGAAGAAATAGATTTATATATAATTTTCTTACATTGATTACATATAGTTTTTACTTTCATAAATATTAAAAATTCATCTCCAAGTTATCGGTACCTTCTCATTAATTAAAGATAACTTATCCTTAGACCATTCTTGCGGTCCTAAAACTACACTCCAATCACACATAGCTTTTATACCTTGTTCTAAAGAATAGGTTTCTTTATACCCTAACAACTCAACTGATTTATCAAACGTTCCCCAAGCATATTTTACTTCCCCATGCCTTGCAGGCAAGTAAGTAATTTCCCCTTTGTAGTTAGGAAAATTAGACAATATAATTTTAGCAACTTCATTGATAGTCTTTGGCAATAGACCACCTATATTAATAATTTGACCATTAGTTGATTTGTCTAAACATTTTATATAACAATCAAGGCTATTTTTAATATAGGAGAACGAACGGACTTGTTCACCATCACCATAAATTATTATATCCTCGTTTCTTAAAATATGATTTATGGTTATGCCAATAAAATTTCTGAATCGATCTTGTAAACTCTGTCTTTCACCAAAAACGTTTCTAGGCACGATTATTGTCCAATCAAAACCATGTGCTTCTGCGAGTTGTTTTGTGATTTCCTCCATCGCTACTTTACAAGAAGCATAAATATCTATCGGTTTTGTCGGCATATCTTCATTGAAAGGTGGTTTTTGATCGCCAAATCTGGACATACTTGAAAATAATATAACTTTTTTTAGTCCGTATTTAATGCAAGGCTCTAATGTATTAATATATGCAAGTAAATTATTTTCTACCACTTCTCTTGGTTGAAAAAAAGAAGCGCACTCCCGAGCATTTGCGGCTAGAAAAAATAAGATCTCCGGGCGAGTTTGTGCGATTAAGCGTTCAGCAGCGTGCCTATCTTTTAAATCTAAAAAGAAGCATAGATGATCTAATGTATTCCTTAAAAATCCCCCTGAAAGATTATCTACGCCCCAGGTTATATGTCCTTGCCTACTTAATTCATCGGCAATCCAAGAGCCCATCATGCCCGCCGAACCCGAAATTAAAATTTTTGCCATTTTTATTCTCCTTTTTATGCACCTTTAGCCGCTAATTTTCTTATATCTAATAAAGTATTACGCCTTTCTACATTTGTATACATCTGCCATTTATCAATTAGTTGTAGTACTTCTTTCACCATCATATAAGTATTTCCCATAGTAGTATAAATAAACAGGCCTAACCTACCTAAAGTAATAAAATTATCTAGATTACACGTTTTATTTAAATATTGATTAAACCTTAATTCATTTACATTGTCATAAAATGGATATAATTTAATCCCACGCATCGGTATTTCAGTACCGATAAGTGTTCTTTCATTCTTCTTTTGCGTAATAGTTTTATATTCGCATTTTCTTGTATACGGCACATCTTGAGATGGAAAATACATCCAAGCTGTTTTATTGCCTGTTTGATGCGTAGGCAATTCATAATTTTTATTATAAACATCAAGTTGTAAATTAAATCCAGCGAACTCTAATTCGCCGAACTCTTTATTAAACAATTCATCTATCGGTATACTGTTAATATAAAAATCACCTTGTATCTTTTTATTTGTATCTAAAATAACGCCATTATCAAAACCGATAATATTGCCTCGTATAATAGATATCTTTTCAACTAATACTTTAATCAATTCTGTGTAATTGGCAGCTGGATATCCTTGATACTTAGCAGAAAACGCTTTTTTATCAGCATTTGTTTTTAATCTCAATTCTCTTGTTTTCGCCCAATTTGCGGATAGTTGTGACGGATGCACATTCCAAAACTTCTTGGTAAAATCTTCAAAAAATAAAGTATACGCTTTTTTACCTACACAAGATATTAAAAAAGTTTCAAAATTAGTCTCGTCAACATCTTGCGGCAAGTTTTTTAATTCTTGCATAATAATATTACCAGAAGGCAATTGAGATATTTCATCTAAATACGGCGGATATGTTAAAATTGTATTTTCTACCTGTGTCGATAAATAAAATTCGTTTGGCACAAAACCAACAAAAGAACTAAAAAAATCTAAAACCTCTTTTTCATTTGTATATAAAATATGAGGTCCATATTCATAAGTTAAATCTTCATAATAAAATGTTCTGCACATCCCGCCAGGTGAAGAATTTTTATCTATTAAAACAACTTCATGCCCTTGTTTTATTAACCAATAACCTAACATACAATTTGCTAAACCAGCGCCTAAACCTATTATTTTCACTTTTTTTTCCTTATAATTAAATCGATATCAAACTTATTTTGTTTAGTATTAAATTGTATTATCTCTGCGTTCGGTATTTGTTTCACAATATCGAATAATTCATCAGCTGTAAATTGCACAAAGCAACGGTCACCTATTTTAAAATTTTCATCCATAAGATGTTGATGATACCGTTTATCTGGCACTATATGCAGCATTATACCACCAGGTTTAAGTATACGCATCCATTCTTTTAAAGTGGCTAAAGTATCTTCACAATGTTCTAAAACGTGGCTAGATTCAATCAGTCCTATAGAATTATCAGCAATCGGCAATGGCCGATCAGCTCTAATATTGCCAAAATCACTCTGCCCTTGGATATTTAATGTTATTACTTTTACTGGGAACGGCATCTCGCCTGCTGGACCGCCAATAACTAAAATAGGCTGTTTTTCTTCGGCAAAATTAAATACGCAGTTGCGTAACACTTCTTTTTGCGCTTCTCCTACTATCTGGCGGTTAAGATAATTAAACCTTTGTAAACCATACTCAAAATCAACTATTTTTTCAAAAATAGTCGGCCAGCCATGTCTATCATATCCTCTTCTTTGCAGATAAATGCAATTATCTTCATCAATTTGATGCAATACTTTTTCATTTTTACTTAAAATATACATCAAACCTTCAACACGCAAATGTTCAATTAAAAAATCCAGTTCTTTCCGCCAATCTTTATTTTCAATAATCCAATCAAAATCCCTGCAAATAATGACATCAAATATATCTTGTGGTTGTAATTTATCATTAAGATTATGGATAGTTATATTTTTACCTTTATAATTTTCATATAACTCATAATAATTTGGCGGTTCATCAATTAAAGTAACATTATTAAATTTATTAGCCGCTAACGCAACACCAAAAAGGCCGTCTTGACACCGCCAATCGCATATCGCGTATGTCTGATGCTGCTGCAATGAAATCATATATTTATACATAAATTCAAAATCTGGATGCTCAATAAAACATTGATTAATTTTTTCGTTAGTCAACATTAATTTTTCCATAACTTTCTAAAAAAATATGGTGGATATTGCCAATTAAGAGGTACAGGCACGATATCGCACATATTAATAACATCGCGCCATAACTGATTGCCGTCTTCATTGCTTATTTTATCTTTTTCTAAATTAAATTTATTATAGTCAACTGCTAAATGAAAACCGCCAGAATGAAACTTTAATTCTATATAAATTAACGCACCAGGTTTTATATGTTGTGAAATATGAAATAAAGCCCAGGCAGGATTAACTACATGCTCAAAAACATCATGCGTATAAAAACAATCAAACATTTCATTATCAGGCAAAAATGACGCATTATCTTCTATGTATATAAATTTTATTCTCGGTACTTCATATTTTTTTATTCTCCATTCTAAAAATTTCAGCCAATCTAAAGGCAAATCACATAAAGTAAGATCAAAACCAGCCAACCAAAACATAAATGCCGTATTACAACCGCCACAGCCGTATTCTAATAACCGATTGCCTTTAAGAATTTCATTTGGCCGATTTAAAAATTTTCCAATAACAGGTTCTGATTCTAAATTAGGATAATCTATCGGCAATGTTTTAGGGAAAATACCGTTATAACTATAAACATACGCATTGAATATTGGATCATTATAAGCATCAATTAAACCTTTATGCGTAGGCGAAGTTAAATCAACATCTGTCAAACAATATGGATCTAACCCATTAATGCCGTATTGCTGCTCAAATTTATCGCGTATCTCTTGATAATCAGATTGTCTTTTCCCTGTAAACTCATAAAGATCATCATCAAAATTTCTGGACATCACTTCCTGCATGTTTGACATATCCAATATCCTCTATTAATAGCATCATCTAACTCTTTACTAGTCAGTTCACTGCCTGCCTGTTTAAAACCACATTTCTTGCATTCTAAAGGTATATGAGTTGGACCCTGATAAAAATCATAACCATATCTCGGTATGTTTTGATCATATCCAACATTAGGTATATGGTATATAAAAGAATTGCCTACACCAAATGCTTGTCCACCAATTTGCTGTAACCTAAACTTAAAACCAGATTCATGATGCAAATGCACTCTTTCTTGGCCTGTAAAACATGTAAATTTACCTAACTGATTAAAAGTTTCTTTATGTATGATCATAGGATGTTTTACGTCACCGTGTAAAGGCGCGTTACTATGTGCTTTACAATATGAATCAAACTCATCAAAATTAAAATCTTCTAAATGCCTTACATTGTCTTTGTCATATGACCCAAAATAATGGCCATTCACATGTTCTAAAAAAGTAGGCGCTATCATATTTAATTTATGTAAATATCTTTGTAACAGCTCATCCCAATGATAGCCAAACAAAACATCATCTTGACATAAAGCGAGGTATTCATTCTTTGCTTTATCTGCGCCGAAATTTAACATTTTATACCAGTTGCAATAATCAACTTGGTAATAAAATATATTATGTTCTTGTAAATACTTATATGTCTGCCAACTAGTAAATATATCGCATATAACAATAACTTCATGCTCAAAAACGCTGTTTCTTTTTAATGAATACAAAAAATATTCCATCATTTTTGAACGGTATCTTGTCGGTAAAATAATTGAAAAGTTCATAAATTTTCCTATAGATGCCAAATGAAACTATCTAACGGCACAATTTTATTACCACGTAGTTTATCAGTTATAGCTCTATCTAACGCTAAATCATTGCCAAATGGAAACGGCTCTTTTACAGGATACATTCCAGCTTTAATAAAACTATCTTTTTTGATAGTAATAGGACACACCCATGACAAATTTCTTTCCAACTCTTTAAAATATTGGCCTGGTTTAGAAAATAGTTTAATAAAAGCTTCTACTTTAGCATCATTAAAAGTATAAATCTCTTTTTCTTGAGAACTTATAAAATCACTTTTAAATACGTCAATCACAGTTTGATGCGCTATGCCAGCAGGCTGCGCATGATCAGGCAAGCTATTAGGAATAATAATATCATGATTAACTGCGAAACCACTTTCTATAGCGTTCATTACGCCTAAATCCCAATTTTTAGCGCAATAAATATCGTTATGCATGAAGTTCATCCATTCATTTGAACAATACCTTACACAAGCATTAGTATCGCGGTAATGATCGCCTAATTCACCTAAATTGTAGCATTTACAGTTATACCTTTCTAAAAAATCTAATAACTCTTTAGACGGCAGTTCGTGCCATTTGATTATAGATTCAGGCTGATTCTCTATTGGTTTTGACATATCTTTTACGACACGAATCCTATCAAAACCTACAATAATCTCATGATTAGAATTGACAGAATTTTCACGAATTGTTTTTACACACCATTTTAACATTGCATTGCGTGAACCAATAGGAATAATAATCGAAATATTTAACATTTTTTAAAACTCCATTTTTGGCGGTTCTGTCGTATTAGCATCAAATACCCATGCCATTTCTTTTTGTATATCAACTCTTTCATCTATAACAAGCCGAGGTTTTTGTTGGCCTGGCTGCAATTCTTTATTATGTGGATGCGCAGGAATAGGTTGTTCTAAATCTTCATCCCAATTACGGATTCGTTCATATACTAAATTAGCTTTAAAATCGCCTTTTGCGACACAATAAGCGTTGACATACCTTTCTTTAATATTTTTAAAAATAAATTTACCTGTACCGCCATTTTCACTATATGAAATTAATTTAAAAAACAACTGCATCATAAACCTTCTAAAATCACACCTTCTAAATAATCCTGGATATAAATGTAAATGTTCACCGCCCCAGGCACCTGCTTGATCTTCTTGTTCTGGAAATGTAACAATCAAATGGCCGTTATCTTTCATTACTCGTTTAATTTCAGAAAAAACCCAAAAAGGATTATCAACATGTTCAATAGTCTCAGTAATATTTGCTATATCAAAAGTATTATCACAAAACGGCATTCTCTCGCGGGAAATATCTAAATACAATAAAGCCACTCTTTTATCCACTAAATCTTTGCACATTTTAAATCCGTTCATGCCAATATCTATACCTGCCACAAATTTATTATTAGGCTCTACTTTTCTTAAAAAAGCCCCATAACCATAGCCGATATCTAAGATATTTTTATTTTTAGGCATTGGATAAATATTATCTCTAAAAAACGAATCTTCCATACCTATGCCTGCGTGATCAAAATTAATAGCGTAAATATCAATATTATAATCTTTGGTCGTTTCATAATATCTATTGATAACTGGATCTAAATCACCTTTCATATAACGATCATATTCATCAATCCAACGGTAATCAGCCTGCCAACGTTCTTCTAATTCTCTAATCGCTTTTTCGCTAAGATAATCTCTTTGCATTATTCCTCCTAATTCTTCGGCCATAAAATATCTACATTTTTCAATATCCAATCTCTTGTTAATACCAGCCCTTTTTCTAAACTAACTTTAAATTTATAACCAAATGGCGGTAATACAGTAAAATTTTCATCACCTAACCTAAAATAATAATCTTCTTTTGGCGGCAAACCATCAAAATTAATAACTACATCTTTTCTATCACAGGCTTTTGCAATTGATTTAATCAGTTGTTTAATTGTTATAGGTTTTGCCAATCCAAAATCTATAGTTTGATTTTTAAATTCTTTCTGCACAGCTAATAATATCCAATCTATAGCATCTTGCACATACATGGCGTCAAACAAATTTTTGCCTGTACCTGTAAAATTTAATTCTTTTTCTTTATCAATAAATAATTTTTTAATCGTAGAAAGAACTATCTTATTATTCTTTTGATACGGGCCATACGCACCAAAAAATCTGACTATCAAATATTGATTTATCCGATTACGCCAATGAAAATGAGAAATGATATATTCACTAGTTAATTTAGCTATTGGATACGACATCGTTGGTTTCAGGCCTTTTGTTTTATCTACTGAAACAAGGCCTACATGATTTTCATAAACCGCGCCGCTTGAAAAATAAATGCACTTATCACAAGTAAAGTTACTAAAAAAATTACTTATGGCAAATGTATCGGCATTAAAATCATATAACGGTTGTTCTTCTATTGCCACTCTTTGTGTATTGCCTATAAGCGATATTACTAAATCAAAATGGTTAGGAATATCTTTACCTAATATAATAAAGGTATCAGATAAATTAACTTTAATCGGTATTACTTTTATATTTTTCTTAATTACCCAATCTTGAAATGTTTTGTCAGTATTGAAAAATGCATAAATCTGCCAATCTTTAGGTAAATTTAACAATAAATTTCTGCCTGTAAAACCTGATGCACCTAAAATTGCGACTTTCATGAAAATCCCCTTTGGTTAATTAAATTTCTTATTACATCTTCTAAAAGAGCTGCTTTCGGCAATACTTCTCCTTCTATCAAGGTTTGCTTACCTGTTAATCGATTTATTTCACCTTTTCTTTCTTCAACAAAATCAATTTTTAAATCAAAATTCCCGATTCCAGCAATCATCTCAACTAATTTCAATATAGATACTTCTTGTTCTGAACAAATATGATAGATTTTTCTGCGATTTTCTTTAGACAAAGCAAAATGATGCCTTAAAATTATAAATAATCGGTTAATTGTATCGCCTACATAAATAAAATCCCTTGTTTGACTGCCATCGCCATAAATTGTTACATGTTTATTCTGCCTTAATAAATTTATAGTCTTTGGTATAATGCCTTGATACTTTAAATTATGCTGCCTGCTGCCAAAATTATTAAATGATCGTATAATAACAGCATTTAAATCAACCATTGCCGATATAAGATGATCGGCGGCTAATTTGCCTGCGGCATAAGTTGTAGTCGGCTCTGTCCTTGAATATTCTGGATCTATTACCGGCATACCAACATTGCCATATACCTCAGAAGTAGAAAAATGCACCATTTGTTTAACTAATCCTTCTTTTAATAGTTGGCATGCTGTTTCTGCTAATCTAATTTCTTGATCAAAACACCATATTGGATTTTCAAGAGCCCTGATTAAACCTGCCGTAGCTAAATTAAACAGCATATCAGGTTTTTCTTTTTTAAAAATAGACCGCATTTTTTTTATATCAATAAAATCTTCTTTATAAATCTTAAGCTTTTTACTGCCTTTAATAAAATCTAGATTTTTTAAATTACCAGAAAAAAGATTGTCAATCACAACAACTTCATTGCCTCTTAAAATTAAAGAATCGGCTAAATAACTGCCTATAAAACCCGCGCCACCAACAATAATATTTTTCATTTTAAATTTTCAAATTTTTCTGGGGTTAATAATTTAGGCAAAAAATCCATGCCGCGAATCCATGCATAATTATCCGATAATGGATTGTATTTTTTATCAATTTTAATTTCTTCATTAAAAAAAAGTTTTGTATATATCAAAGGCATGTTTAAGCCTGCTTCTGTAAAAAAAAGAATAGTAGTGAAGAACCTGGCGATGTTAATTTCCGTAACATTTGGCACACCATTTCTATCATAGGTCAGATCTACCGAGAATATTCCATGTGGTTTTTTATCGATCGCAAGAATGCTTGCTTCTGCTATTTCATCTAACGCTTTATCTGAAATTGTTACCGCGCCGCCTGTAGAACCAGTTACACCTGATAATGTATTTGCAGCTAACTCCCAGAACAGCCTCTTTCTGCCTTGGGCAACAATTAATTTACCATCTTGCCATATAGATGACCAGGTAATTGATTGATCAGATAAGAATTCAGCTGCTTCATATTTACCCCAACCATTATGTTTATTAATCCAATAAAAAGCTTCATCAAAATCAGTTGTTTTTAATGACCCTCTGCCGCCTGCGCCTGTAATTTCTCTTAACCATTTTTCATCTTTTAATAAACTAAACGCGGTTTTTAAATTAGCCTTTGTTTTTATAAGAAACTTTTTTGGCTGTGGCACTATATTTTTCCATTTTAAATATGATTTATATTTATCAAGGCAAATTCTAATTGTTTCTTTATCAGGCAAAAACAATTTATTTTTAAATTCTTTTCTATTTTCTGAAATAACCGATATTTCCCTGTCATTTTGTAAATGCATAAAATCTATCTTCTCTTTTTTAACAATCTGTTTTAATGCAGGTATATAACCTTGATCTATGCATAAAGGTATTAAGTAACTTTTTGCTGCTTCTGATCTTTGTATATAATATTTATTTGAATCAGTGCCGACAATATTAAATTCTTCACTTGATAACCTTAATGATCTGATAAAATTAGTGCTTGCTGAACCACCCGCGCTTAAAACGAGTATATTTTTCAATTCTGTTCTCCGTACACGAAATTTTTGTGGATAGAACTATTTATTTTTATGAAAAAGAAATCATCAGATTCAAATTTCGCGGTAATTTTTCTCTCTTTCATTAATTGTTTTACTTCATAATCAGTAGCCAACCAAAAATGTTCGGGATTCTTATTTCTATCTTCTTCTCCACCAGCTTTCGGAACTGTGAATATAACACAATTCCCTAACCTAACCGCTTCTTCGAATACTTTAATGCTTTTATCAAACGGCATATGTTCAAGGATTTCCGGCAACAATACTGTATCAAAAAATTTATCGGGAAAATCTATCTTCTGTGCATCACATAAATAAAATTCTAAATTAGGGCAACGTGTTTTCGCAACTTTTAACCTTTCTCTATCTGTGTCAATGCCGACATGACCATTCACATAATTCAAAACATAACCTGTAGCACAACCTACTTCAATGATTCTGCCGCAACTATTTTCTTTTAACCACTGAAGCCTATGCTGCATGCGTTCTATTTTATACATATCATCAGAATGCCGCACGAGATTTGAATAATCAAGAAGTGTACCTTTAAGAATTTCAGTTATTTCTTCCATCTATATGAAATTTCTGTGGATTGGATCATTTACTATATATTTCTCTATTATTTCATTAGTTTTAGCATATTTACAAGGTGGACAATTAACTATATCAATATTCTTTAAAATATTTTTATGATTAGATGAATGCCATATTTCAAAAAAACTGTCATATTTTATATTGCCTATCGGTTTAACACCGCGCAATTCACAACATGGATATACATATCCATCAGGACCTATATTAGAAACAAGATATTTTACATAACAATTAGAAAAACAAACTTTCTTATTTATTGTATCTTCCATTTTAGTGAAAGTTTCAAAAACTTTTATCTTTAGTTGCTGCTTAATCAAAACAAGTTGTTCTAAAAACTTTTCTTCACTATCTTTATCTAAAACAATATTTTTAAGCGGCCTAACCTGCAAATAATCACAGCCAATATCATCAAGAATTTTAGTTAAAGCTAAAATTTCATGGCAATTTAATTGATGTACTAAAAATCCTACACCAACAGTCGTTAATTTTTTAGCGCAAATGGTTTTTAATACAGAGATGATTTTATTGAAACTATCTTTTTCTTTTGGTTGATGTAATAAATTATGCGTTTCATTAGAACCTGCATCAAGGCTTACTCGAAGATAGGTTAATGCCTTAATAGCATCATCACTAATGGTATCAAGTAACACGCCATTTGTATTAAGAGAAATATCTAATCCTACCTCTTTTGCGTATAATATTGTATCATTACATACCACATCCATCGTCGGTTCACCGCCGCCTGAAAGGCATACCGCAAAAACACCCGCATTTTTTAAATCAAGAAGGGTTTTAAAAATCAAATCTTTCGGCATATTGCATAAATGATTTTTACGATACTCTTTAAATAAACACCAAACACAATCATTATTGCAATAATTAGAAATATCTAAACCTACGGTAATAGGCAACGGCAATTCGTTGTTAATAATCTGCATAATTTTATCTTTATGCATAATTATTTTTATTGGATCAATAGGGTTTAATATATCCATCGCATTTTCCATTAACAGTATCGATAATAGTTTGTGCTCTATGTTTAAAAGTATGATACTTCTTTACAAATTCATTACCTTGCTGAATAATCTTATTTCGTTCATCATCATTATTTAAATAATAATCAACCAGCATTTTTATTTCTTCATATTCTAAATCAAAATTCTGTAAAAAAGGCCTAAAAGATTGATTATATGACCTATAATGCACTTTATCTAATAATAACTTTTCTTGAAAAGGTATATAATCAGAAATTAAAAATCTATTGCACGCTAATACTTCAAAATTACGTAAGGCCGAATCTTTCCATAAACTATGGTTTACAGTTATTTTGCCTCGACATATCGCTTGCGCGTATTTTGACCCATAAGATTTAGCATATATTCTTAAATTAAAATCTCTTGATAATCTAGTAAATATTTCTGCGCGTTCAGCATATTCCATAGTATGATTTTCCCAACTGCGATAACGTAAATCTGACGAAATTAGTTCATACGCATCTTTATGATATGTTAATTGTAATTGCTCATCTATGTCATTAAATGTATTTAAAGTGCTGTGCAATCCTGTTTCGCCGCAAAACGAAATATCACATTCAATATTAACATCTTCATATTCTTTTATATATATGTCATCATACGCGCGCGGTAACCAATAACAGTTTAATCCTATTCTTTTAAAATGCGGCATAAAATATTTTTGCGCTATAAACACATAATCAAACTTGCCTGTTATAGCCATTTTTCTAAATACTTCGGCGCCACGATGCACATCAACAATATAATATGCGCATTTTATGCCTTTAGGTTTTTCTCCTATAAAATAAAAATGCGGATCTACCTGTAAAATCAGATCAGGCGCTTTATCACATTGCTGTAAAATATGATCATAAGAATAAATTTCAGGATGCACCCTGCTATCGTATACTTTAACATCTCTTTTACTCAACATTTCACCTTCAAAATTACCGAGTTTCGCGCCACACGTAATAACTTCATGCCCAAGATCTTTAAAAGCCTGAATTAAACTGTCACTTGATGAATATTCTCTGTCTTCAAACTCTGTATTAGCTATCAAAATTCGCATTTTATAGGTTATTTTTTATTGTTTCTAAAAATTGTTCGGCTCTTTTTTCATTTGTATGATATTTCATAGTATGTTCAAAGCAGTTATTAGCTATCGCCAGCCTTTCATCTTCATGCGATAAGTAATAATCTATCTTTTCTCGTAAATCATTTAATTCATCAAAATAAACACAATGCACTTTATCGATATACGGATGCGGGATAATAATCCCTGGATCTTTTATCAACATAAGAGAATTTACATTGGCCGCTTCCCAATATCTTACTGTATCTCGGCCATGACCACGCAAGACTATGTTTATCTTCGCCGAAGCCATCTTTCTTAAGTATACTTCATACCCTACTAACGGCGGTATTTTAAATCTGTTCTCATTTTGCCAAGGTAAAGCGTTTGTATCTATGCCTATATATGAATTAGGCAGATTTTGTTCTAATAAAAACTGTATTACATCCACTCGTATTTGATGCGTATTGCCGAATAAAGCGAAAACATCAAGTGTCTTTGGCATAGATTTTAATTCTTCAAAATAAGGCAAATAAGGCAGACAAGATGAAAATGGTAAAGGATGTATATTAGGTATCGGGTATCGCAATTCACGTTTAAATATAAATTGCGGTTTAAATTCTTCAATTAAATCTTCTCGTATATTGTCGCCGTCTTCGCCATCAACAAAAGCTAATGGCTTCGGTATATTGCCATAAATCTGTTTTATAAACTGTAATGCATGTATCGCATAATGTCTCGGCGATGCTAATACAATTAAATCTATACTAGACATCTCATCTACTATTTCTTCAAACGGATATATACGCAGCTTTTTTAGCACTACATAACTAGCAGGACAAGTCATGCCCCGTTTGTTTTCATTATGCAATAAATAAGAAGTATCCGCAAAACCCATATATGATAACTTTTGTGGATATACAATAAGATTATCTTCACCTAATAAATTGATTAGCCCAGAAAAGAGAAAAAATTCTCCGTAATCTTGTTCGGGGTGAGTTAGCATAAGTACCTTCATGTTTTAGATCCTCCTGCCGATAAAATTCATTGAGAAATTATTATTTAGTGAATTAAATTCTAATTCTTGAATTAAATCTTGATTCGGCAATATGCAATTGTTTCTGAAATCTTCTGGTGTGTAAAAATTTTTATGGCTTGGGTCCCACGGACATGGAATCTCAAAATTTGCATCTGGTTGCAAAAGAATTATAATGCCATTTTTACGAAGCAGTTTTAACCAGCTACGAAATGTAATTACTGGATTATTAACATGTTCGAGAATATGTGACGCAAGGATCCAGCCGAAGGTACCTTCATTAAAACAAGTAATATTTTCTGCTAAGGATGTAATATGTGGTAAATATTCACCGCCGTATTGGGGGTGGGACTTGCCGTAATATTTATCTAAACCGATACAACCGAAATGCGCACCTTGGCCGCAACCAATGTCAAGCCCCACCCCCCAACCATGCTCTTGCATTTGTTTTAAAATCCAATATAATAGGAACGCCTCCTGTTGGATGCCAGTGATATTGTCTACTCTTGAAAAATCTAGCCTTTCAGGATTTTTGCAGTTGAAATATTCAAAATTTTGGAAATGCTCTAATATATCTTCTCTTAAATGCAGGTCAATTTTGATACTCATCGGGCACCGCCCAACGATTCCAGTTGCATTGCTTCCTCAACTCTCTGGTTTAGGGGAATACCAATATGCCCCACAGCAGCAACTCTGTCTACTGCTGTTCTCCTACAGAGAAAATCTGCCTGTGCTGATATATTGAAAGCAGCGTTGGCATCTCTATGGTCAAAGTGTCCACATGATGTGCATTTATAGCACTTACCATTTGGTAAGTTGAGGCTGCCACATCTACTGCATATCCGACTAGTGTACCTAGGATTAATATAGTAAAGTGGTATGCCAAGCAAAGCCGCTTTGTATTTTAGAAACATTTCTAATTGATAAAAAGACCACTGAGATCTCTGTACATATCTCTTGGCTTTACCTTTTTTAGAAATATTCCCTAAATCTTCTAACACAATAGCGGAACGATGTACTTTGGCATAGTCAACAATGGTACGGGAAACTTTGTGGTTAATATCTTTAATCTTATTACTTTGTTTTCTTTTGAGTTTTATTAATGCATGATTTGCTCCTTTCCTTTGTAAATTCTTTCTGCGGTTACGAAAATTTTCTGTTATTTTTGATACATCGCATCCGAGTACCATAACTTTGCCAGTAGCAGAGTCTGCAATCGTAGCAACATTACCTACAGCATTTCTATCAACTCCAAGATAACTTAATACTGTTTGTTGTGCTATAATAAGAGTATTATATGAGTAGGACATAAACCATTTTTTGTTTCTTTTGAAGAACTCAACTTGTCTAATATGTCCAACAATCGGTTTAGGAAAAATTATTGGTATTATTATTTTTTTAAAAATAGCAGGAATACGAACTCCATCATTAACAAGTTTTACTTGTTTCCCTTTATCTCCACATATAGGTAATACTAACTTACTAACCATCTTAATCTTTTTATTTTTCTGATATTTTGTAATAAGAGATTTCGCAAGTACGCACGGAATACTTTTATAATATTTTGAAGAAGAAAGTTCTCTATGCGTTAACATTTCTTTAACACATACATTTGCTTTCTGGTATAACAAATCCAAAATAGGAGTTAATTTATGAGATATGACGACCTTAAAAGTAAGGCACATTGTAAGTTCTTTCTTACTTACCACGTTGTCTGGGTCACTAAATTTAGGTATCACTGTCTTTCTCACGATATTCTTAAAGATTTGATCGCTGTACTGCCGAATATGGCAGAAAAAATGTTAGTAAAAATTACTGAAATAAACGGAGATACAGACCATGTGCATTTTCTTCTAGAATTAACTCCACAAGATACACTTGGAAATGTTATAGGTGCATTAAAAGCAAAATCATCATCATATCTAAAACATAAGTACGCCTTCCCATATTTCGGAAGACATTTACACACACTTTGGTCATCTGGATATTTCGCTGTTTCCACTGGCGGTGCTCCTTTAGATATTGTTAAGAAATATATACAGAATCAACGCACCTAACTATGAGCACCGCTCATAGATTGCGGTGCGATTTCTTGTTCATATCAGCTGCTTTCTCTCATTCCCATCTTTATCCAACCATTTAACCTCTATTTTTGGCAATATATCTACATATTTAGAATGTACAAATACTTGTGGAGAAGAAAGATAATCATCCGCACCCCAATGTTTCGAAAACATCATTCTTGAATAATCCATCCGTAAGGCTAAATTTTGTTTTAAGGCTAATTCCTCGTGTTGTTCAAACGGTATCCATAAATTTTTATTTTCTTTCATTCTACGCAAATATTCTTCTTTTGTAATATAGGAACCTATTTGTCTTGTAGATAGTTCTTTATTTTCACCAAAAGTACGACTACCTAAATGCTCTAAAAGTGGTGTAGGTAACTGAAAAGAATGGAAACCCATCTTCGCTATCTCAAAAGAAAACGATAATTCCTCATAAAAACTGATCAGATTTTCCCAAAACCCCCGGCTATTGTCATGATTAATTATCTTTTTCCATAATTCTTTACGGAAGCCAAAGCTACAGCCATTGGGTGAGCCACAACGACCAGGTGGAGAATTTTCATCAGGTGGCGTAAATCTTTTGTCAGGCAACATCGTAACGGGATCAACATGCACAATAGAAAACCCAACATTGCCGATTTGTGGATTATTATCCATAAAATAAACAAAGTTTCTCAGCCAATTTTGAGAAACCGCAATATCGTCATTTAGTAAAATCATATATTGACAATCACAGTGATCCGTCAACGAATTCCACGCCGCAGGTATACCTTTATTAGTTTCATGCTGAATAAAATCTGCACCAAACCGAAGTGCGAGTTCTTCAACACCTTTTCTCATCTCTGGATCAGGCGAACCATCATCCAAGATCACAACTCGTGCGTCATAACTATCTACCCCATAAAGTTCCAGCGAAGAAAGTAACATCTCTAACCGTTTTACCGAGTTATAGGTTGGTGCTCCAATACCTATTTTACATTTTTCAGCCATTTTCATCTCCTATTTCGCATACAAATCTAAATGTTTCTGTGCCACGCACTCCCAATTATTGTTTTCAATATATTTATTCGCGTTTTTAACCAATTGCTCGGCTAATTCTTTATTTTCCAGTACATTTTTTATCGGTTCGATCAACGACAAAGGCGACACACTCTTAATCTTCAGCACTTCATTCGTTAAATCGGCAAAAGCGATCCCATCGTTCACAATAATCGGTCTTTGCGTGCGGAATAACGTCTTCACAGCGGCAGATATACCGCCGCCAGACGGTTGATCTTGATAATTCAGCACAAACACATCGGCGCACTGTAAAACATCGAGTAATTTCTCTTCTTTAAGATACTCTCTAATAATCAGCACATTATCTTTCATTCCTTGCCGTTCAATAAAGTTAAAAAACGATTCATCATATGTTTTCGATCCAAATTCGTGCGGCGGACACACCAATAACGCTAAAACATCTTTAAAACCTTCTTCTTTCAACAATTTAATTGCTAAAAGCAAGTTTTGATAACCTTTTTGATCTCTTAAAAAACCGAAGGAACCGATAATAGGCGCTTTTTCTGCAATTCCCAATTGTTTTTTTGTTTCATTTATCTTTTCTACATTATATTCGTGTAAATCACCACATCCCATAGGTATAACTTCAATATTACAAGTTTCAGGAATAAATTTACCAATTTTATCATCAAACCTTTTCATTAATGTTTGTTTAAAAAAATCAGCATGCACTATTAATTCATCGACATTAGTAAGAATCGATTCATTATGCGACACCAAACCAGGTACTAATGAGTGCATGGTCAAAATTGTCTTAACCTTCATTTCGTTAAGTTTTTTAAGGATCTTACTTAACGCTTCTTTGTCTTTAAAAAATGAAAATTCATGTTCAATATTCACAACATTATATTTACCTTCTTCAACAATTTTAATTATCGTTTCATAATCATTCGTGCCTAATGTAACTACATGCTGGCCTCTTACTCTAATTGCATCAAATAATGATTTAGTATATTCCGCAATACCGCAATGCGTGCCCCAACTTGGAATAACTATTAAAGGATTTATTTCTTTAATCTTTACTCTATTACGCACAAAATTAAATTGTTTTTTCTCTAACACTTTATCTATGCGTTTAAAAAATATATTAGCAGTTCTATCCCAGGTCAACATACTGGCGAATTTCTGTGATTTCTCTGATATCCAATTTTTCAACTTCTTATCAGTTTTATAATCCTGATACATTATATTTAATTGCGCGGTAACGTCTTCTTTCGAGACTAACGCGCGCCTGATACCATTAAAGCCATACATATGCCCAACGATTTTTAATTTTATACCACCGCCTTGATTAATCAATTCAGGTACTGCGGCATAATCAGTGGCGAGAACAGGCGTACCGACAGCCATAGCCTCTAATGTAGGCAGCGACAACCCTTCACCTATGCTTGTATTGATACTTACAGAAGCCAAGTTATACATCAAATTCAATTTAGCATCTGACATGCCATTTAAAGGGCCTGCCTCGCGAGTAATCGCTACTTTTTTATTCAACCCCATAGATTTTATAAAATCCCATAAATCATAACCATGCGGATCTTCAGGATCTGTCACTAACATCATAAATACATCTTCTTTGTCTTTAGCGAAATCTCTAAATCCTTCTAATGTCAATGGTATGTTTTTACGATCAGTATTCTGATTTACATTCAATACTAAAAACGTTTGGCCTATATTAAAAGGCAACGAATTGTCTTTAATATTTGTTTTAATAGGATGAAACACTTCTCTATCCACTCCAGGATAAACAATATTAGCCTGTATACCGGAATATAAATTTATTTCATTTTTAGCGAAATTTGAAAACACATTCACATCATCAGCATAATCAAGTACCTGTTTCCAAGAAGGATGTAGATGCTCACCATCAACCGTCAGCCATAAAATCCACTTGGCATCTGGTTTAGTTTCTTTATACTCTCTGACCACTTCATAGATTGATTGGAAATTCCAAAGATCACCAATCGAAAAGATTAAGTCAGGCTGGCTGTCGCCAAGAATAACTTTAAATTGTTTCGGTTCATCACCATCAGCCTTACTTAACGGGTATAAAAAATAGGGGAAATCGTAACGTTTATTGAAATAATGCCATGCGGCATAAGATATCTCAAAATCACGCTCTTCTTTCCCCTGTGTATCTATATGTTTTTTTTCGTAAAATCGTTTGGCAAGTTCTCTACCGCATCTCGCGAAGCCAGACTGCAGCATCGGCGAATCGGTATGAATTAGCAGTTTCTTCATCTATTCTCCTATCAATCGACCTAATTAAATTCTAAAGTTCGCCGTCGATGCGTAATTCAACTACCTCTAATAACGCTTTACCAAGTTTAAGCTGCTCGGCTTTCGCGTAAATTTTAGATAATGTATCTTTTGAATACATCACGTTTTTTATTTCATTAACAATAAAATTATTAGGTTTACGCAAAAGATTATCAATCTGCTCTTCACCTAAATTAAGTAATTTTCTGTACCTGATATTCTCGCCATTCTCACTTATTTCACAAATTCTTTCTTCTCTTAACAACCGATCACGTTCATTAGAATCTAATTCAGGGCATTCTTCACCAGGCCCTATACGCACAGCTTGTTTTGCTTTGCCATCTTTACCTTTGTAAAAAAAACCTTGTATAATACGATATTTCTTAGACATCTACATTCCTCCGTTTTAAACAGAAACAGGGCAATGAGAAATTTGAGTTATTCAAATTCACATTGCCCTGTGTATTTTTCATATTTAAATTTAATTTCATATACATTTTAAAGGATTAATATTTTACACTATACCACAAATATTAATCTTGTTCAACTACATTTGTTGTTATGTCAGGATCAGCGTAAGCATCTGTTGTTAATTGATACACAACACCTGCGCCTCTAACGATGATCTTCGCTTCTAACCAATGTAGGTAATCAGCATCGATGATCGGATATTTCGGATCGTAACTACCAGGTGTTAAGAGTAACCCTTTAGCAGAAGGATTTTTCTTCTGTATATAACGAACAGGTTTCTCACCACCAGCGGCTTGCGTACCGATAATAATAAGATAATCAGTAGGCATCCATTCAGTTTCTTTCCAATCAACACCTAACAACCTGCCTGCAAAACCTTCAATCGCTACATTTTCTGTAACTTTATTAGGTATTAACACTGTACTAGCTTGGTACCACCCTGCTAAATCTTCGATGTTTCTTGTCATGTCAGCGTTCATGAATCCCCAAAGATTACCTTTGAAGCCATGTTCTTTAGCATGCAATTTCATCGCTGTGATTGTCGCGAGTGTTAATGTCGCTGAACCAGAAGCAACATAGTGACTATGACCAGCTAAAAATGTATTCGCCCCGAATGTCGGAGGAGTTGCCATATTCTCGCCAGCTTCGAAACTACCGTTGAAAAAACCACCAGATGTCAATAACTCACTTAAAATTACAGCAGTCTGTAAAGCTCTGTCTCTTTCAACAGCTTTACGCGCCATAGCAGTAATTTCTGCCGCACTTGAAGCTTCGCTCATCAGCCAGTCGTATGTATAGCCAATGTCAAGACCGTACTTCGCACAGTCTTTTTGCATTTTACCCCAAGCTTTTTTCTTTGAAGTAGGTTTTTCAGATTCACCTAACTTCTGGAACTTCCATTGCCCGCTAGAATCGAACTTTATATAGCTTTCGTCCCAGTCAGAACAAAGTAACGCACGTAAATCGAGTACTTCTTCTTGATTATATAAATCAACAATAGGAAGCACTGTACCATACAACACTTCGTTTAAGTCAATACCATCAGTTGTCGTAAAACCACGTGTTAAATCAGCCATCTTGTATTTCACCCCCTTTAAGTTAAATTTTAAGCACCTAGCTGCATATCTAAGTCAACAAATACGTCATTCGCACCAACAGCGAACCCTACTTTTTGGGTTCCTGATTTTGCGTATTTACCGTCTTCACCTAAATAAACAGATTGACCAGGACTTAATGTTAAGTATGTAACGTTAGTAACCCTACCAACTCTATCCATTCTTACTTTTTGAGCAACACCTGCTGTTTTTGTACCGGCACCACTAGTTAAAGCAAAACCATGAGCCCAAATACTAGAACTGTGATCAGCTAGTTTCGCAGTTAACGAACCGCTTGCTACGCCAGAACCTGAATACAAATTAATCAATGTACCAGGACCTACCGCCACACCAGCTGCTAATTGCACGCCAATATGTGTATCTAATAAATTAACATCCATGTTTTATTGTCACCTCCTTAAGAACTTTTTAAACGAACTCTAATCCCGCCTTTTTTAATCAAATCTTCACGCCTTTGAGCGTCTAAATTTTTAATTTCAGTTTCATTTTTACCACCTGCAACGCGTAACTGGCTAGAACTCAACTTTTTAGTTACCAGTTGTTCAGTCTCATCTACAGTTAAAGCAATACCTGTAACCGATTTCTTTAAAATCGATTTTACCAGAGTAGCATCGTTATTGTCATATTCATTTTTTAAGTTATCCCATCTTTTAGCAACTTCTGTATCAGCTTTAAGATCGTTTAACTCTTTCAATAAAGTCTCAACTTTAGCTTTTGTATCGCTTAATTCTTTAGCTATTGTGTCTACCTCTATTTGTGTATATTCTTCGCCAGTAGATTTTTTAACACCTTCTTTCGGTTTTACTTCATCTTCTGGTTTTTTAGGAAACTTTTCAGGAAATTTCTTGCGAATTTCATCTGCTAACGCAATAATTTCTTTCATCTCATCATCTTGCATTTCATCTGCTATCGGTTTTTTAGGTTTTTTTTGTTTTTCAAGGTCAAGTGCTGCCTGTAAATCCGTAATTGATTTCTCTAGCACGTCGATATCAGATTGAGTCATTGCCTCGCCTGATTTCTTTTTAATGATTGTCGCGATAGATTTTTCAACTTCAGATTGCAATGTAGCTAAAAGAGCCTTGTCTTCATCAGCGACCAAACGATCATTGATTTGTTTCATTAGTTCTGATATAGTCATAGTACCTCCATTCAACATGTTATTATCAGCATGTTCTATTGGAATTTCACCCCCCTTCGATTCAAACTCGGTTAACGATTTAGAAACATACCAACAAAGTGCCTTCGCCTCTGGATTAGCAGGCAATGCCACTAAAGACGCTTCGATTAGGTATATCTCATTAATCACATTTACTACTTTACCAATATCTTTGATGAATTTCTTTACCGCGTCAACAACCCTGCCTCTGATACTGAACTTATTCAATACACCTTCTTTGATCTTCTGCCAAATATCAGGTTCAGTCTGGCTAATCAACGCTTTTATCCATAATCCTTCTGGCATAGCTTTTACTTCTTCGATTTTACCAATTGATTGTTCTGGATCATGGTTATAAAGCACAGTCGAATTACCTACTAAATCATTTTCAGCTAATTTAAAGGCTTCTTCTGTAATTATATCGCCGACTAAATCCAATTCAGTACTACCGGCGTAACCTTCTATAAACCATTTCTCACCATCTACATATGTTTTCGTAATACTAAACGGATATTCAAAAGGTATCGCTAACACTTTTTTCGATTCATCAGCAACGGTAACACCAACCTTTTTTGCCGCCGCGACTAGTTTTTTGCGTGCCGCCGCTTTTGCCGCATCTGAAATATCTGTTTGCGGTAACCTCGCTAAAGCGTTTCGTACATGCTCGGCATCAACGTTACCTGCCTCATCTTTATACGGTAAATGCCGTAACGATCTCGGTACGGTTTTACCATCAGCATCTTTAGTACCGCCATCTTCAATATAAGCGAAAGCCAAATCGCTTAGGTTATTAATATACTCAGTAGTCCATTTTGCCATAATATAGTCTCACCCCCTTACAAATTCTTTTTATTCTTAAATTCGTTTATTAATTTACGCTGTTCAATAAGTTTTTCTAAAGATTGTATTAACGATTGCGATAAAGTTAAATTATCTTCCTTTTTAATTATCTCAGCGAACCTACATACTTCTCTGATATGCGCGCCTGAAAAACCTTCTGTTTGTTTTAATACCGTCTCTAATGTCTGCGCATCAACTTCTTCTTTTAAGAAATGCAGCAACATCTCTTTTCTTATATCTTTATTAGGTAAAGTAAAGTATATAATATCATGAAACCTGCCAGGCCGATCAATGATTGCTTCAGGTAAATTCTCTGGAAAGTTCGAAGTCAAAATAGTAAACACGCCGTTATTCAACTTCATGCCGTCTAACTCTGTTTTTAATAAATCTATCATACCGTATTCGATATACGAATCGATATCTTCCATAAACAAGATCGAAGGCCGTAAATCACGCGCTAAATTAAATGCCGTGGTCATGGCGTAAGACGTACCCATGTTAGAAAAATCTTTCGCGGTTACCCAAATAAAGGTGGATGCCATTTTCGAAAGTAACTTGCCTGTTAACGTCTTGCCGCAGCCAGGCGGACCGATAAAAATCAAGCCGCGCGAATCTAAAGTAACGTCATTTTTGGCGATTAACGATAATAACTTTTTTATTTTATCTTTAATCGGCGCAGTAAGTTTTAAATCTTCTATTGTAATATTCTGTTCATCTAAAAACTCGCCAGCCACAGAAAATTTTTCGCCTTTTAAAAAGTTATTCTCTCTCGCGTAAATATTAATTTGTTTACTTAACTCGTTATTAAATTCATTTGCCTTAATATGTGTAATAAAATTAGCCTGATACCCACCCCAAGTGGGATATAACTGCAATATTAACGGCAAACTTTTACTGTTATCATAATAAAATTTAGTGCCTTCTACTAAAAATGTTTTCGCTAAGTTTTTCTTTAACTGTATTTCTCTATACATTGGCGGTATTTCTCGGCCGGAAAAGTTTCTAGTCTCTACCAACGTAAACTTCTCGGTCATCTTTTCTATGGCGTTGAATACATTTCCCGCACGCACATTCGATATATCAGTTTTTAAAATATAAATATCTTTTATTTCACAATTCAAAAAATCACAATATATCGATATTTCATCAAGTTGTTGCGAACAACCTTTTGAAAAACTTTTTATAACATCAGGTATTGTTTTACTATAAACATAACTGCCACACTCATCTTCTTCTATCTCATATGGCACATCCATTTGAATCTTAATACCATTGAAATTTTTAAATAAACTTAATCTGTTTATCGCTCTTTCTAATTCCACGGTATTTTTACAAATAATCTGCGGTGATAAGTTAAGGCAGTCTTTTTTATCTGTTATTGCAAAAGACGATTGTTTCATGCCTATTGCATCAAGTTTTTCTTTACGCACACTAAAATTAAAATCTGATATATCTTCATTAAAGTATAAAATATCCTCAATATGGCAGAAAATGTTATTATCTTTATTAATAGTTTTTAAATATCCTAATACATCTTTACCATCTTTATTTGTATCACCTAATGTCAGTGCCGCATATAGCACTGCCTTTTCACATTTAAGATTTTGTATAGATTTAATTATATTAGGTAAGTACCTAGTAATATTAGCGCCTTTATCAGAATAGATTAAAACATTACCTAAATCTTTATGTATTTGGCACGATAAACCAATTTTATGCATACTCACATATAAAGGAAAATCTTTCTTTGCGAATTTCGATAAAATAAAATCAGTCTGCTTTAACGATTTTTCATATGTATGTATCTGATTAAAAAACTGATTTATTTTTATCATTCCGCTCCTTATTTTATCCAAACTCTATATTGATTTTCAATAAGAGTTAATCTTTCTGTATTCATACTAACTTGTTTTTCTACTCTAGCCGAAACCGTGATATAAAGAATAATAGGCACAAGAAACGTACAAAATATCGCTACCCACATTTTATTTTTATCTTTTTGTTGATCTAAATAATTTTTCCTCATAGCCTCAATATTTCCCCATACCGCATCTATCTTTTTACACACCGAATCCCGAAACTCTTTAGCATTCTTATCTCGCTCTTCTATTTTAGCATCAATAGCAGAAACAATTTTATTCAATTCTTGTAAATCTTTGCCTAAGTCAATAAGTAGCTCCCTGTCTAACTCATCTGGCATTGCAACTCCTTTAAGTAATCTATTAGCTCTTGCGTGTTGGATTTATCGAATATCTTTTTAAAGTTACATAACTTAACCAACCAATGTTCATTTTCAATATGGTAATATGACGTTACGCCTAAAATAATAATCTTTTTGTCATTCTCGCCTAAATGATACGCTACACTAAACCCGCTCATCGGCATTTTAAGGTCACATAAAATTATATTTGGCTGAAACGTCTTGCTAGTTTCATGCGCATTACTCGCATCTAATAGGCATATACATTTATACCCATATTCATCTAGGATATCTTTTATGGTATCAGCATAATTCTTATCATCATCTATAATTAAGATTTTCATACTGTTAAAAAACAGTTATCAAATTGATTAATATTTATAGTATTTTTTCTTATCCGTACTTTATCAATCAAACTTTTTTCAGCTTCATACGCGCCAATATCGCACGCCTTGCCTTGCGGCCTCGTCTTACCGTCGTAATCATCGGTAACATCTGTCAATGTAACCCCCCAAGTGCCTGTTCTGGTTACGCCGTCTATGTCGTCGGTGAAGGTGCCTGATAAATCAACGCCTAGATTAATTGCGTCGGTATCCTGGTAAATTTCTCCTACCGCGCACGTTGCTGGTAAAGATGTAGAGTGTGGGATATTTAATGTTGTGCTAACCTCTAAACTAGGGATTTCTGAAGTTCCAGTGGCAGAAAGAGTACAATTTGTAGCAGTTAAACCATAATTCCCTAAATCAACATTGCCCGTAGCTCCGGTATAAGGCACAAACAAATCAGTTAAACTATTAAATTCCCATTGTTCAGTAGTAGAATTATATTTTAGTACTTGATTATTAGATGGGCCTGTTGTCTGATCAACATCATTATGCTGCCTTAAACTTTGGCCAAACCACCCTCCTACGTCTGCAAAACATAAACGCGGAAGTAAAAGAAGAATCAAGAATAATAGTTTAACCATTATTTTTTAAAATCCTCTCGAAGTTTCTGAATAATCTTAATTTTTTCATCATTCTTACGTGATTCTATTTCAATCAATTTAGCGTGCTCATTTAAAGACAATTCTTTCTCTCTTAAATCTTCCTGCTTTTTGGCAAGGGCTTTGCTTGCATCCTGTAATTCTTCTAATCCAGCCATATTGATCCTCCCATTTTATCTAAAATTATTTTTCTTGGTGTCCATAGGTGTTATTTGTCTATCACAAACCAAGGTGTATTTGTTCCAGTATTACTAAAAGTTGCTAACATTCCATCTACTGTCTGTGTTACTTCTGTTGATACTGAACCTTTATTATTAAGTTGGTATACTTTTTGTCCTGCAGAATAAGGAATAATAAAATCTGTCTGTGCTAATTGTAATTGCGATGGAATTGTTCCTCCGTGATAATGTCCTGCCTGACCTTCATATCCAGTGTCCCAATATCCATTTGTATTTCTTACCCTGCCGATAGTCAATACTACCAATTTATCTGAAAGCGCAAATGTCGTATTAGTTGAAGAATAAATAGCAACTACTCCATCAACTTTTGGCTCTACTATATAACCATTAAGATCAATTACCCTGTTTGCAATCGCACCTAAAGCACAACAGACTTGGTCTGATTTAAAAACTATATAATCACCAAAATTTGTATATGAATAATTAGTAGCCTTTTGGAAGATATAAGAACTCAACCCTGATATAAGCATTTGTTGGGGATTATTCGCTGTATCAAAGAAATTAATCTTCCCAAAAGTAGCATCCCCTGAAAAACCATATTGAAATAATCCATCCCAATCATAAGTCAACCCATATATAGCCATCATCAAATTACCTTCATAAGTATAGTAATTAGGGAAACAATGGTTATATTCTGTAACTGTAAATGGCATTGTCTTTACCGCTTCTTCTCTGGTATTATGTATATTAACCATGCCTAAATTAGCATCTTTTAACATTCGAGTATTGGTCATAATGAAAGTGTTTTCGTTGAATGTGGAAGGAGAATCAAAATAAACGTGAGCGTCTAAGAAATCAGCATAAGGAGTAATATCTGCTTCCGCAGAATAACCTTTACCACCACCTACTGGAGTAATTAAAGCATTTGTTCCTATTGTGGTTGTTAAATAAGTCCGCATATCATCATAAAATGATTTAATAGTATCATCCATAAACGTATTTATATCGGCTTGCTGTGTTGCTGGATACTGAGCAAGTCTTTCATAATATGGTCTATGGAAAGTAAAAGCAGTTAAGTCTTTTTCAGCTTTTATGTAGTAATATAAATCTTCTTCTGTAAATGTTGCTGTCCCGATTGTTACTGTTCCTACTACATCACCCATTTGCCATTTAACTTGTACGTTAGCGGTTTGGGTTGCTAAGAACTCCCAAGTATAAGTTGTGGGCGTAGTAGTTATTGCTTGGGTTGTTGAATGATAACTTACAGCCGTACCAAGATCTTTACAATCCAAGTATAAATTCCTTGCTTCGGTAGCAGAAGCCACAAAAGTAAACCTATAAACTTTACCATTTGTAATTGAAGTATTAGATTTGTACTGGACATCGTAATAATTTGAAGGTGTAGAAACTATAATATCACAATGGTTGACATCAAAAGCAAAAGTCGCCTCCGCAGGAGAAATAACCTGATTATTTAATTCTGATGTATGGTCAAATTTTGCGGTTTGTGTCGTAGTCAAATCTGCCAAACCCCAAGCAGTTATTACATCAGCATAAGTGACATAAGTAACGTCAAGCCAAGTATTCCAGAGAGTAGTTAATTCATCTGTATAAAATACCGGAAACGGCGTTCCTGTTGTATGTATATTTACTGGGTCAAGTTTTCTTGATGTCCAGTAATCAATCATTAGTTTATTTTCATTAGTCATTTCAATCAGGGCAACAGCAGGGTCATCTTTATAGGCAATAGAAGTATAAGCGTTGGTATGCCCTAAAAGTTTGTTCATGTAGTCTTTTTGTAAAGCAATCAACCTTGCATCATATTGAGTAATAGCTTTTAAATATGGGTTTATAGCATAAGCTGCTGTTCCACTTGTTACTGAATCTCCAACTTCTTGAAACACTCTTGAAACATTCATATTCAAGTTAGCATAGATACCCTTAGTTTTTAATTTTGAAAAAAGATAATCCATCCGGTCAAACGCTGTATCGTTCATTGTCTGGGTAGTGCCATCATCTGTTAAAATTCCATTAGGATAATAATTATCAAGATGATGCCATCTGATACAATTAAACCCAAAGAAAGCTAAATAATCAGCCCACCAATCAGCGTCTGTAGTAGTTGGAATATTTGCGTCAAAAGAAAGATTAGTCCCGAAGAATTTATATGCTGCGGCATTTCTGGTAAATTCAGTTGTTGTTCTTGTAATAGGGTCAACATCACCATCAAGGACGATACTACCGATATTGGCAGGAGAAGTTGCGTCCATATTCGCCCAATCAAGGGTAAAATCATACCAAGTAGGAGATGTTACTGTATTAAAAAAATTAGTAACCTGACTTACCTCCGAAGAAGTCAATACACGATTAAAGAAAGCAACTTTCTGAATTACACCGCCAATATGATTTGTATTATTATTGGCTGAACCGATATAAAAATTATTTCCCCATACTGGAGCTGTCCAAGTGCTTGAGCCAGTAGAACCTTCTTGAATACCATTTAGATAAACTGCATAAGAAGATGGATTTTGTGCCATTGTGGCAGTTGCGATATAAGATGTATTTGACACACAAGCAGTAGTCCCCGATACTTGAACACCTGAATTATCTGTTTTGTTGGGAAGTAAATTCACAGCAACCGAACCAGCAGAATTATTTTTTCTGAATAATCTTTCCTTCGTATCAGTAGCAGTTAAGACTCTTTGTACTCCGTCATCAGAAAAATCTCCCGATGGTATAAATTGTATAACGATAGTTTCTTTTACTGCATTTCTCCCTGAATTAACATAACTTAGAAGTTCTGCCCCTCTCGACCGCACCGTTCCCGCGGCACTTGGGATAAAACTTTTCATTCTTGGCCCAGATTCTAATTGACAACCCCAAATATAAACTGCATCAGTATTGGTATGTAGTGATAAATCAAAAGTAGGATTGGTAGAAGAAGACGAAGTAACGAATACTCTTGTCCATCCGTCAGTAACGTATGAAGTAATATCAGTATAACTATCAGAAGCGTTAGCTCTAAAGTTAATCGCTCCTGTTCCTACCTTACGTTTTATCCAAACAGAAGCGGTATAAATAGCGGTAGATGTAGTATATGTTTTAGTGAACGATCCATCAGCGGAGGATGCCGTTAGTGAAGGAGATGTAGTTGTTCCATCGGGAGAAGATGAGCCGGCATCGGTATTATTAGCAGTTATATTAGTTTTAGTCCAACTTGCATCATTAGGAATGTTAGAATATGTTGCTCTGTTTGTTGTACTAGATTCAATTATTATTCCATTATTGCCTACATGAAATCCAGTTCCGTCATAATAACCACCTTGAAATCTAGGAATATTTGAGGCTGTAACTAACTGAATTACTCCATTAGAATCAACGTAAGTTGCTGGAGTGGTTGCTCCACGAGAAGCGGTGAAGGTGGCTAATCTGCTACCTATAGAATAATCACTACTTAAACCGTTATCATTGGTATAATCTTTATAAAAAGTCAATCCATAAGGCGCTGAACTTATGGCAGTATCTTTATTTTTATGCTGCATATACAAAGGATTACGAAAAGTAGGCCGCACTAAATATTTTTTATTTAATGTAGGCTTTTCTATCGTTGGTATCATTTCATTAATTATCCTTTTCTAATTTGTTTCGCGTAAATAGTTATTACAGGACTCGTACCAGAAGACGCTGAACACATAATATATATATCTGAGTTGCCTAATGTATCGATTTCATATACCAAATATCCACCAGAAGTACCTGAACTAACCTGTAACGCACTCCCTGCACAATATATACCTAACAAATCCGACCAATACCCAGGTGTTACGGTCCAGGTAGGGGTAGATGTGCCTGTAATAGAAATTTCGAGTACTATACTATCATATAAACCGCAATCAATACCGCTTTTAACTGTAGGAAAAGCAGCATCATTGCTACTAACCGCATTACGATGTAAAAAAGTTGTACCTATATAGTACATGCTATCTCCTACCCTTTCCTAATTTGTTTAGCATAAACTGTTATTGTTGGATTAGTACCTATTGTATTTATACATAAAAGGTATACATCTGAGGCACCTAAAGTATCCACTTCGAGAACTACCCCACCACCAGAAGTACCTGCGTTTATTGTCAACGCGCTGCTTGCGCAATATGCATTTAATGAATCTGACCAATAACCTGGTGTTATTCCCCAGGTAGGAGTAGCTGTGCCGGCAAGACTAAGTTCAAGCGCTAGACTATCGTACAAACCGCAATCAATACCGCTTTTAGTTGTAGGAAAAGTAGAAGAACCACTTACAATCGCATTTTGATGTAAAAAAGTATCACCTATATAATACATTTTACTTCTTCTCCTTCTTCGGTTTACCTGTACCTATAGGCCTGCCTTGCTGTTGTAATGGTGTTAATTTATCCTCTTCTTCAATAACTTCTTCTTCTGGTTTCTTGTTTCTACCAGCATCAGTTCCTTCTACACCTTTATTCGCCTGCACAAACGATACGGGTACTTGCCTATCTGTCAGTTCTTTCTCTCCACTAGCTATTTCTCTAGCGATATGATTTATCTCTACCCGATTATCTAAACCATAACCTGAATGTAGGCTTTCTGTAGAAAGTTTGCCTATCTTCATCAATTCTAATAAACTGCGTTTAAACTCTTCAGTCTTTGTATTCAGCGGTTTAAAGATCATGTTCGGTACTACGGTTAATTTATCTTTGTTTCTATCTACTATTTCAGAAGCTAATGCCTCCCAAAATCTTTTTATATGGCATAATCTTATATTATCAAGAAATTGTTCGAAATTCTGTATATTAATACCGCTAAAATCCATTCTTTTGTCGGCAGGAGAAAGTAAAATCCCGAACGCTTGGTATACTTCTACAGTAGATTGTACATATTTTATGTTGTTAAGTAACACAGAAGTGTCCGGGATTTTAATATTTAACTTCATATAATACGGATGAAATAACTGCATTACGTTGCCTCTAGTATCAGAGGTAATCATTTCTTTCGCCATTTCAATTGAACTTTTAGAGATTTTCGTGCCTGAAGCGTCGTACTTAGCAGCTAATGGCTGGTTCGGCAGCACTTCTTTACCCGGCGCTACTTGTATTGTAGTGTTATCGCCTATTTCCCAGTCTAAAATAAAGTTTATAATACCATCAAGTATGGCTATATCAGCCGCAGTTAACGCGCGCCGCATAATCAATGTTTCATAAAGACCAGAAAAGGGCGGCGTAGGATATAAACCTTGGCCTACGTGAACATTACGACCATATACTAACGCAGTGTTGTCACCAGGAGACCATTTATACTTTATCGCAAAACCTTCAAGTTTAGGCTTGCCTATTGTACCCATTAAGTTTATTTCATGCCAATCTTTTGAATCTTTCATCACTTGTGTGCCAATACCGATTTGAGATATCTTAATCGCTTCGGTTATACTTTGTATACCAGAAGATAGTTTCAAGTACATTTCTTCATCAGCAAAAGCCTGCGTTGATCTATTTAATGCTATAGATAAAGAGTTATGTATTACCATTTTCACTGGCATTTCGTAGTCTACGCCGTCTACTTTGACTTTACCCCATTCCCATTCTAACGGCGCCATAGCACCCAACAGAAGATGTTTTACTATCCAGTTGTTAACTTCATCTATACCTGGCATTACGTTCTTTACGGTTTTGTTTAATGTCGCGGCGAATTTACTCCATACCGCATGTTCTTTTTCTTCAGCTGTAGGTTGTTTTAAAACTTTGTTCTTCAACCATTCAGTAAAGTTTATCTTCTTAGCGATAGGTATTTCCCATTCAAACCCATTAGCGGCAAAATCACCGCAACGATCTACGAGGTATCTGAATAACCTGTCGGTTTCATACATCTCCCATGATTTTTTGCATTGCTCATGGTAACCATGCGGCACTCGTACATCAACTACACGGCCGTAATCTGATCTATTGGATTTTTGAAAATCTTCGTCATTAGGACTATTTCCCCACAACACACGCGGATGCGCTGAAGAAATAACGCCGACATGCATATCGTTATTTAAAATCGCGGTTTTGATTTTATCTTTTTTTGACATAAAAAAAAGGGCTGATATGTAATAATAATTACATTTCAGCCCGCTAGCTTTGTGTAAGAGTAGGACTTATTTATCGCTTCGTATTTCTCTGTATTTTCTTATCGGTGGATGATTCTCTTCAAATGCCACACCACGGCCATGAAGCACGGTGATTGTAATATTTATTTCACCGTATTTCAAATCAGCACAATATTCTTCAAGTATTTGCCAAATGCCTTTTTCTAATTTAGTTTCGGACATGAGTCTATTCAAGCATAATTATAAATTATTCTTATGCTCTGTATAAGTATATAATATATATTCCTTTTTGTCAAGTTTATTATTCCTAACGCGGTATTGTATCTTTTTCCGGCCTTCTTACAAATAAATTTAAATCGTTTGGCGCATAAGTAGGAAAATCCATTTGATACTCTTCCTCCGCGTCTTCTTCTAAAGGCGGTTTTTCTACCTTTATCTTTAATTTCCACCATGCACCCGCGAAACATCTGTATGCTTCCGGTATGTGCACCGTAGGCGGCGTGTGTATGGTTAATCTGCCGCCTTCAGTCTTTTGTGTTTCTGATATGAATTCTGGTATCATTTCTTCATCGTAAACCAAATAAAATTCTTCCTTAGAAAATTTGTCTCTTAATACTCTTGTAGTTAAATTCTTCATGTGATCTTTTATTTCTACAAGTGCTACTCTACCACTTTCCATTTCACGTTTATATCCAATAATTAATGCTTCTCTGAAATCTATGAAAAATATACGTTTATCGTATTGTTTTGTATTGTATTCTTCATTCTTAGGGTTGCATAGTTTAGTGGCTATATCTCTGCCATCTGCTGAAGAACAATCAATGCCTAAATAACAGTTTTTGTAAAATGAAGCTATATAATCTATTAACTCTGTTTGATCATCTGAAATCATACGGTCTAATAATAAGATTTTACAGTTCAGGTTCCATTTGTTTTTATAAAAATAAAAAGGCAATATAATCGTCGGTTGCGAATATCCCGCGTCAATACCTAAAATAACTTCTAAACCATTCTCAGGCAGTTGCGGTAAGTTACACAGTACTTGATTAGCATCCATATCGACATAGTCTTTTGCTAAAACCGCTATTGTTTTTATTGTATTAGCAAGCGTACCAGGTACTTCTTTTGATTCAATAAAATCTATGTTCTTGCGTATATCAGCTTCGTTCCACACGCCAAACGAAGGTTCACCCTCTTGCGCTTCAATTTGTTGTATCCAATCGTTAGAATTTGGGCCTTTTAAGGTAGATAATTTGTCTCTCTTTAGCTCTTGAGTCCAATTCGGCTCCATCGCGCGATGCACACGAAACCGTTTGTTCTTGAACTTCTTTAGTTTATGCGTGATTATATAGAACGGAGAATCTAGCCTGCCGTTAGATACTCCATAGTATCTGTCTATAGAACCGCTAGGCGATTGGGTGTTCTGGTACTGCATCCAGGCATCTGTGGTATAAAATTGGGATTCTTCTATAAATCTGAAGCAAGGGTGGTGCCCGGAAACGGCCACGGCCTGCGGATCGTCGCCCGTCGAGATGCCGCATATCTCATGTTTGTTCTTAAACCGAATAGAATAGATCGGCGACCTGGTAACCGATTCTCGTAACGAAGTTTCACTGTCGCCTTTAAAAAACCTGCGTAAATAAGGTACAGAACTTAAATATGTAATTACCTTTTCTAACCTGTCTTTAATATGCGTTCTACGGTAAGCCGTTAAAAATGTCTCTTCTCCAGGGTATAGAAACGGATTTTGCATAATCGAGAATTCAAGGTCATAGCTCTTGCCTGTACCGCGCGCGCCCGCCCAGACCAGCTCATCGCATAACGCCGGCGGCACTTGGTAGTAATGCATACGAAACGGCTTGCCCATAGCTTGCGGTATGAAAAAATCCCGAAACGCGATTTTATGGTGAAAAACGAAGTATAAACACAACTTCTTTTCTATATCGCTAACTTTCAATTCCACTATTAAATCCTTTCATCAAACCTTTAAGTTCTTTCTCTTCTTTTTCTAACATCGCCACGTTCTCAATCAATATTTTCGTGCCATATTCACCGCGCATATCGGCAGTAACAAGTATACCTTCAGGTGAAGTCCGTAAAATAAACGCCATTTGATGTAATTCAATTTTCTTTTTACGATATAAATACCATAATTCAGGTGAAAAAACATAGTATATAGTCTCACCTGTATTCTTATCTTTTTCAGTCATAAACGCGAAATGCGGAAGCCCTTTTGTATCCACTATCGTACCGCATTTTTGGCACCTAAAGCTGCATTCTCCTAAATGCGATTTTATAAACGATTCCGCTGCCTGCATGGTCTCTTCGTGCAAGTCTACTACGTCTTTGACTTTCTTGCGTTTATCGAGATCAATACTCATGTTCCTTTGTAAACTAGCTAGCTGTTCAGATATAGCTCTCATCTCTTTCAGCAAACCGATGTTCTCGGCGGTATCGTCAGTAGATCCTTTTTGCCGAGTCATCTTAGCATGCATGCGCTGGTATATAATCTGCATCTTACGGCTCATTGCCGCCCAAAAAAGAAATTCGTTAAGTTGTGAACTCTCTTGATGGCCTTCTAGAACCATCGTTTCTCGCATTTTATTTAAATAATCCAGAGATTTGAATTTATCATATTTAGCACAAAAGATCTCTTGCAGATAAGTTAAATCCCCAATATGCCTTACATTAAACTCTTCAGGCAATTCATTCAAATCATGCTGTTTTTTTAGGTTAGATTCAATTTCGGCGGGAGTTAAACCATTAATCGGTTCTTCTACAACCTTTGGTTCAGGCTTAAAAGCGTTTACTATCTTTTCGTTATATTCGGCTTCTGACGCTGCTTCTAACGGATCTACTGGTTTATCTTCTGGCATATTAATTATGGAAAAACCTCCTCAATAGATTGTTTCAATGCATTAGAAAGTTTAATCTTCTCACGTGTACTAGGTTTAACTAGTAAATTTTCAATTAAAGAAATACGGGATTGTTTAACACCGCTTTGTAATGCGAGTTGCCATTGGCTGATGTGAGGAACCACTCGAAATTCACGCAACTTGTTTTTAGGTATACTGTTTGGTTTTACTTCGGTCATTTGATTTTATGCATATACATACATAAACATATTTATCTCTATCTATTTTTTTTAATTCAGGTAAATATTCTTTTTCTAAACATTCTAAAAACAACGGCGATGAAGTTATATCGCCGTAACTTGTAAAAATACCTAATACCATCGCCATTAACGACCATGATTCAAAATTAGAAAACGTGCATCTTGGAGATTTTAAGTTAGAGTACCTTTCTTTTAAAGTACTTTTAAAAGAATCGTATATTTGTTTTTCTAATACTATACTTTTAATATAGATTTCAGGCATAAAAGTTATTATTTATTATTCTTATATTAAGTATATCATTACTATTGTATTTTATCAACTATATTCCTTTTTACATCATCGATCAATTCAACTATTTTCGCTATTACATCGCCTTGCGCGATAACCTTTTTTTCTAATTCTTTTATTTCTTCTTTAACTGTATTTAATTCTGATAAGTTACCTAAATTGTTTATTGTCTCTGAAATCGCATTAACCATATCTGTTAATTTATCAAGTTGTTTTATCACTGTTGATAACGGTATATTGCTAACCGAACCATAAGTATCAATTATCTTTTTCATTTTTCCTTTCCAATCTCAAATTCCCAAGGTTTTTGCAATACTTTATTAACTACGCTTTTCGCATGGTTAAGTTTATTCAACGCTGTTTCAATTTCTATTTCTAATTTCTGGTATTCATAAAAATTCTTTCTTTTAATAATGCGCCGATCTAAATCTTTTAATATCTTTTTACGCGGAATACTCACATGCACATAATTAAATTCTAACAATTCGGCATAATGCATAGATTTTTTTAAAAAATATCGGTGCAAAAATAGTTAGTTCCCGCACCGATATATTTAATTGTTAAATTAGAATGTGTATGTTACTTTTGCTGAAATGCCTTGTTTGTCAAACAATGCGCCATCAATAAAAAAGTTGATGTTATTCGCTAATTTTACTGCTGTACCAAGACGCAAACCGATGTTGTCTTTAGCATCAAAATTGACCTTTTCAGGTGAAACAATAACCCTTCCTTTTACTTCGCTATATACACAGCCGACATAAGGTGACACTACTACATCTTTTCCAAACGATTTAGATATAATAGGTCCAACTTCATATTCATGAAGGCTTGTTTTTAATAAAACAGTATCTTTGAAAGTTATTTTTGAAAACCTATACTTAGAAAGTAGCACCGCATTTACATCGCCTTCATAAAGTTTTATTTTAACATCAACACCAAAATTAGAACCTGTTTTACTGTCTATTTTTTTCATATCATCTTCAATTCTTGCTTTTGTCATTCCTACTTTAGGCGATATTGTTAATACATCATTTACCGCTATATCAGCAACCACATCATAATACTGCGCTTCATAACTTACTTTATCGCTATTAACTTTCACATCAACATCCCTATTAATCGTGACTGCTCCACCGACTAAAGTCGGTGGATTCCCAGTTCAGCGACCCGTCTTACAGCACGCAGTCTTCCTGGGCGTTTAAGTTTGGCCGTGTCCCGGCCTACTTTGTTGGATTTATTTAGTTTCTCGAACTCAATTTTACCGAATTGGAGGATATT